>Ga0114918_10000884_pt1 | contig 26472 bp, 21 predicted proteins | sample LantaG_FD_87015 | JGI IMG/M metagenome (GOLD analysis project Ga0114918, IMG submission 87015) | Deep subsurface microbial communities from Baltic Sea to uncover new lineages of life (NeLLi) - Landsort_02402 metaG | ecosystem: Environmental > Aquatic > Marine > Oceanic > Sediment | place...
GCCCCTACGGAAACCTATGAGCGGGCACATGCAATGTGCCCCTACGGAAACCTATGAGCGGGTACATGCAATGTGTCCCTACGAAAACCTATGAGCGGGCACATGCAATGTGCCCCTACGAAAACCCATGAGCGGGCACATGCAATGTGCCCCTACGGATAACCTACGAGGTTGATTTGGGATTTAATACTTGCATTCAATGGTATTGTAACTATAATTACTCTTATACAATTCGATGAAATAATCGGTCTGGAGCTTGAACTCGCCATTTTGGTAAGATTAATAAGAGGAGATAAAATGGTTAAAGTTGGTGTTGTCGGCGCGACAGGGTATACGGGTGAGGAACTTGTTGAAGTTCTTCTGCGAAATACGGACGTTCAAATAACCTCTCTTTCGGCGATTATGGATAAAGAGATGTTATTTTCAGATCTATATCCGAAATTCGGTAAGAAGATTTCCCTGAAATGTAAAAATCTTAATATTGATGAAGTTGCAGAAAAATGCGATTTGGTTTTTCTGGCGTTACCTCATACTGTTTCAATGAAAATAGCGCCGGAATTTATCAAAAAAGGTAAAAAAGTAATAGACCTAAGCGCGGATTACCGGTTGAAGCAGAAGACTTATGAAAAATGGTATGGAGCCGTGCATACGGATATTGATAATCTCAAAACGGCGGTTTATGGACTACCTGAGATTAATCGGGAAAAGATCAAAAAAGCCGATTTTGTGGCGAATCCCGGTTGTTATCCTACAAGTGTAATTTTAGGACTTTTGCCGATCGCGAACCTGGCGGCGAATGCCGGTCTTCAGGTTATAGCGGATTCTAAGAGCGCTGTTTCAGGTGCGGGACGTAAGGCGTTGATGTCCTTGTCTTTTGGGGAGGTCGATGAAAATTTTAAGTGTTATAAAGCAAACGCGCATCAGCATATTCCCGAGATGGAATATATTTTGTCGGCTGTTGCCGGAAAGAATTTAAAGATAAATTTTATCCCGCATCTTTTGCCGGTAAAAAGGGGGATCTTGACCACGATGTATATCGAGCATAAGGATCTTCCCGGAGAAAAAGAAATGTACAGTAAATATGAAAACCGTTTTAAAAATGAACCGTTTGTTCGTTTAAGACCGTGCGGAGAATTGCCGGCGCTCCAAGACGTGACGGGCACGAATTTTTGTGATATTGGTTTTAAAGTGGCGCGTAAGATGGTGATAATCGTGTCTGTGATCGACAATCTTTTGAAGGGCGCGAGCGGGCAAGCCGTTCAGAATATGAATATCATGTGCGGTATTGATGAAAAGAACGCTTTGATGTAAACATGGAATATAGCGGAGAGAAGCAAATGAAAGAGTATAAACTTCCAAAAGGTTTTTTGGTCAGCGGGGTATATTCCGCGGTTAAGCGAAAACGAAAGGATCTCGCGCTTTTTTATTCGAAGGTGCCGTGCAGAACGGCGGCGCTTTTTACGAAGAATAGGGTTAAGGCCGCTCCACTGATTTTGGCCATACGGCAGTTTAAAAAAAATAGTCTTTTCAGAGCCGTTATCGTCAACAGCGGAAACGCTAATTGTATGACCGGTCAGCGCGGAATACGGGATGCCGAGCGCATGGTAAAGGAAACGGCAAAAGCGCTTGGAGTTCGGAAAGATACGGTTTTGGTTTCTTCGACGGGGATAATAGGCCAATTTATGCCGATTGAAAAAATTGTCGGAAATATTGAGAGACTTGTGAAAAAGCTGTCTGAAAATTCGCTTGACGCGGCGGCGGAAGGCATTATGACGACAGATCGTTTTAAAAAGATCCTGACGAAGGAATTTATTGTCGGAGGAAAAAAGATTACCATAACCGGTGTCGCTAAGGGCGCGGGAATGATAAAGCCCGATATGGCGACAATGCTTTGTTATATTTTAACGGACGCGGATATTACGGAAAAGGCGCTAAAAAAAGCTTTAGCCGGCGCCGCGCGGGTTTCGTTTAACGCGATAACCGTTGACGGGGACATGAGTACCAACGATACGGTTATAATTATGGCAAATGGTGAAGCGGCAAATAAAAACATAAAAGAAAAAGGCGCGGATTTTGAAATTTTCCAAAAAAATTTGGATGAGCTCTCCAAAAATTTGGCAAAGATGGTTGTTCGTGACGGTGAGGGTGCTACCAAATTTATTGAGGTTATCGTTAAAGGCGGAAAGTCTTTCGACTCAGCAAAAAAAGCGGCGAACGCCATTGCCGAGTCGGTGCTCGTTAAGTGCGCGGCGTTGGGCGGAGATCCCAATTGGGGTCGAATCGCCTCTTCACTTGGAGCTTCGGGAGTTGTCTTCGATCCTGATAAATTAGAAATAATTTTGGACGGAGTAACGTTTGTGAAAAACGGCGCGTTTTTACCGCCAAAAGAGAAATCCAATATGGTTTTTAAGGGCAATGATATTCTGATAGAGGTAAATCTTTATAGCGGCAAAAAAAACGCGACTGTGTTTACGTGTGACATTTCGAAAAAATATATTGAATTAAACGCGCATTATACGACGTAATTGAATGTACGCTACACGTGTTATGCCGTACATTTCATGTTTCAGAAATCGACTTTGGCGGAATAAACGTATGACGTGTTTGCGTGAAACGTGCGGCAAAAATTCAACCGGCGATTATTTGTGATTTGAGGTAAACAAATGGAAGAAGCGATAAAAAAAAGTGAAGTTCTGATAGAAGCTCTGCCGTATATAAAAAAATTTTTCGGCAAAGTGATAGTGATAAAATTCGGGGGCAGTTCTCTGCATAATGATGCCGCGCGGGGGATGGTTCTTAAGGACATTGTGTTTATGAGGTACGCGGGTATGAAACCGGTATTAGTTCACGGCGGGGGACCAAATATAAACGCTAAACTTAAAGAAGCTAATATCGAAACTAAGTTTGTTGACGGGCTTAGGGTTACATGCGAGAAGTCCATGGGGGTTGTAGATTCTGTCCTTATGGAAGTGAATAAACAACTTGTGGATGAGATAAATTCTCTTGGAGGAAAAGCGTTTGGACTAAGCGGGAAGGAAAACAATATCGTGCAGGCCGCGAGGCGGAAGGATGTGGACCTGGGATTTGTCGGGAGTATAAAAACAATTGACACAACGATTTTAAACCGGCTTATGGATACACACATAATTCCGGTAATTTGTCCTGTGGGAAAAGGTAAAGACGAGAAGCTTTATAACGTGAACGCCGATGAAGTCGCCGCGAAGATGGCGATAGCTCTTGACGCCGAAAAGTTTGCCGTCCTGACGAATGTCAGGGGAGTGATGAAAGACAAAGCGGATCCCGAGTCGTTGTTCAATTCTTTGTCGGCGGAAGAGGCGTCTCGTTTGATGAAAGAAGGTGTTGTTAAAGGCGGAATGGTGCCGAAGATAAAGGCGTGTCTCGACGCGCTTGGAGGGGGAGTACGAAAAGCTCATATTGTTGACGCGAATCTTTCTCACGCGCTGCTTTTAGAAATTTTTACGGATAAAGGGATTGGAACGGAGATTGTGGGGTTGTAATTGTTGCAGGTTACAAGTTACAGGGCACAGGTTTCCGCCGAAGGCGGACCCGTCTTCGGCGGGAAATTTGCAACTTGTAACTTGTAACATACAACGTAATTTTTTAGGAGAAAAAATGGATTTTGGTAAAATAAAAGGATTATACGATGATTATGTGCTTGCGACTTATACTCGGACGGACCTTTGTCTCGTTAAAGGTGAAGGTGTGTGGGTATGGGATTCTGAGGGGAAAAAATATTTGGATTTTTTCCCGGGATGGGCTGTCAGCGGAATAGGACATTGCCATCCTAAAGTTGTTGCCAGACTTAGCGAACAGCTTACGAAAATATTGCATGTATCAAACAATTTTTACAATGAATTGCAAGGGTGTCTCGCGAAAAAAATAATCGAATATTCATTCGCGGGTAAAGTGTTTTTCGCGAATAGCGGAGCTGAAGCCAATGAAGGAGCGATAAAATTGGCGCGGCGTTACGGAAAAGGGAAAAGGTATGAAATTATTACCATGGAGAAGTCTTTTCACGGCCGGACGCTGGCGACTTTAACCGCGACGGGGCAGGATAAGGTAAAAGAGGGTTTTAGTCCTTTGCCGGAGGGGTTTAAACACGTGCCGTTCAATGATATAGGCGCTTTTCGCGGCGCGGTGAGCGAAAAGACAGTTGCCGTTATGCTGGAGCCGATTCAAGGGGAAGGCGGAATAAATTCGGCGGATGAAAAATATATGAAAGAGCTGGAGAAGATCTGCCGGGAAAAGGATATACTTCTTATGGTGGACGAAGTTCAGACCTGTATGGGACGCACGGGCGAGATGTTCGCGTATAAGCATTTCGGTATTCAGCCGGACGCGATGACTCTTGCCAAGTCGTTGGGAGGCGGACTTCCCATCGGAGCTCTTGTAGTCGCGGAAAAACTTAAAAATGTGCTTAGCGCGGGGACGCACGCGTCTACTTTCGGCGGAAGCCCGATTGTTTCGGCGGCGGCTTTAGGTGTATTTGAAGCTATTGAAGAAGATAATCTCTTGGAGAACGTTGTTCGGATGGGGAAATATCTTGTTTCAAAGCTTACAGACATGAAAACTCGCGGCAGTCTAATCGGTAAGGTCAAAGGCAAAGGGCTCATGCTGGGCGTTGAATTGAATGTTGCCGACGCGTCAAAGATCACGGAAGAATGTATGAAAGAAGGTCTTTTGATAAACTGTACCCAAAAAAACATATTAAGGATCATGCCGCCGATTACGGTTTCAGAAAAAGATATTGATTTAGCGATGGGGATGCTTTTAAAAGTTTTGGAGAGAGTATGAAAAAGAAAAATTTGGTTACAGCCGAAGATCTTTCACGAAAAGAGATTTTCGGCATTTTTAAGACGGCTTCTAAACTGAAAAAAAAACCGTTAGCGAAGAAAAAAGCGCTAAAAAATAAAACACTCGCGCTTTTGTTCCAAAAACCGTCTAATCGGACGCGGATATCGTTTGAAGTGGCTATGGTTCATTTGGGGGGGTATGTTTTATATCTTAGTCCTCGTGAAATAGAAATGGGCAAGCGTGAGCCGGTAAAAGATGTAGCTCGAGTTGTTTCAAGGTATGTCGATGGTATTGTGGGGCGCGTTTTTCATCATCAGGATATCATGGATTTAGCAAAGTATTCAGATGTTCCGGTAATTAACGGATTGTCCGATCTCGCCCATCCATGTCAGGCTCTTAGTGATATTTTTACAGTGATGGAGAAAAAGAAAGGTCTCAGGAATGTTACGATTTCGTACGTCGGAGACGGGAATAATGTGCTTAATTCGTTGCTTTTGGTTGCCGCTAAAACAGGTGTGAATATGAAAGTCGCGACTCCCGGTGAATACCGGCCGAAAAAAGAAATTTTCGATGAAGCTGTGGAAATAGCGAAAAAAAACGGAGCGCGCATAGAAATGTTTCAGGATGTGTATGAGGCTGTTAAAGGAAGTGATGTTGTTTATACCGATGTTTGGATCAGTATGGGACAGGAAGCGGAACGTGAAAAACGTCTAAAAGATTTTGAAGCGTTTCAGGTTAACGCCTCTCTTATGCGCGCGGCAAAGAAAGAAACGCTTATTATGCATTGTCTGCCCGCGCATCGCGGAGAAGAAGTGACAGATGTAATCGACGGGAAAAATTCAATTATTTATGACCAGGCGGAAAACAGGATGCATGTGCAAAAAGCGATTTTGTTGAAGATGCTGGGGTGAAAGGGAAAAATTTAAGGTGCAGGTTGCAGGTTGCAGGTGGCAGGTTGCAGGTTGCAAGTTGCAGGTTGCAGGTTGCAGGTTGCAAGTTGCAGGTTTTTCGCCGGAGTCGGGTCGCCTTTGGCGGAAGGATTGACCCCGGAACTTGCAGTTTGCAGTCTAAATTCCACCTCGTAGGTGGAATTCAGGTTTGTGGATGGCTGGAATAAAAAGAAGGAAATGGGGAGAGACCTATTATGGCAAAAAAGATTGTTTTAGCATATTCCGGAGGTTTAGATACTTCTGTCGCGATTAAATGGCTCATGGAACGGGGATTTGAAGTTATCTGTTATATGGGGGATGTCGGGCAGGGCTCTGACGCGGAAACAAGCCGCGAAAGGGCGCTTAAAATAGGAGCTAAAGAATGTATCGTTGAGGATCTGAAAAAAAGTTTTATCGAAGATTACGCGTTTCGCGCGCTTAAGTCCGGAGCGCTCTATCAAGGGAAATACAATCTGGCAACGGCGCTTTCCAGGCCTATTATTGCCGAGGGCATGGTAAATTTCGCGAAGAAAATTAAAGCCGAGGCTTTAGCTCACGGCTGTACCGGAAAGGGTAACGACCAAGTACGGTTTGAATCAACGTTCGCGATAAAAGCGCCGAATCTCAAAATTATAGCGCCTGTAAGGGAATGGGAATTGAAAACCCGTGAAGATGAAATTGATTATGCTCGTCGGCATGGAATACCGATAGAACAAACTAAAAAGAAATTGTACAGCATAGACCGGAACGCGTGGGGGCTTAGTGCTGAAGGCGGCAGTCTCGAGAATCCGGAAGTGGAACCTCCGGCAGATAGTTTTATCAGCGTTTCATCCGCGGAGGACGCGCCGCAAAAAGCGGAATATGTGATTATAACGTTTGAAAAAGGTGTTCCCGTATCTTTAAACGGGGAAAAAACATCTTCCGTTGAATTGGTTGAAGCCTTAAACATAATCGGGGGTAAGCACGGTATCGGACGAGTTGATATGGTTGAGGACAGGCTTGTTGGAATTAAGTCGCGTGAAATATACGAAGCGCCCGCGTCTGAGATCCTTTACGCGGCGCATACCTCGCTTGAAGAACTTGTTCTTGATCGGGAAACGCGTAAGTTTAAGGAGACGACGGCAGTACGTTATTCGGAACTGATTTATAACGGATTATGGTTTACTCCGCTGAAAGAGGCGATTGACGTTTTTATCGATAAAACTCAAGACAATGTTTCGGGAGAAGTGAAAGTTAAACTGTATAAAAGTAAGGTAACCGTTTGCGGCAGGAAGAGTAAATCGTCACGTTATAAAATGGAACTGGCGACTTACGGGGAAGGTGACGTTTTTGATCAGTCTTCGGCGAAAGGGTTCATTGATCTTTGGGTTTTGCCGTTTAAACGGTGAAAGATCATTCAAAAAGGAGTTATCATGGGTAAATTATGGGGGGGCAGGTTTTCGGAAAAAAATATTAGTCCGGAAGTCTTGGATTTTACATCCAGCCTTTCAGTTGATAAAGAGCTCGCGGAATATGACTGCCTTAGCAGTATTGTTCAGGCTGAGATGTTGGCGAAATGCGGTTTGATTTCCGGCGAAGAGGAAAAGAAACTTCTAAGTGTTCTGGAGGAACTTTTAGTTTCAATAAAGGAAAATAGTCTCCGGCTCGGAGAATATGAGGATATACACTCCTTAATACAAAGTTATGTGGAAGAGCGTTTGCCGCTCATCGCAAAAAAACTGCATACCGGCCGTTCTCGGAATGAGCAGGTGGTTAATGATGTAAGGTTATATTGCGTAAAAAGCATCAGCTCCATATCGGCGCTTATCTCAAACCTGCAGAAAAGTCTGATCGAAAAAGCGAAAAAAATGACGGATATTATTATTCCGGGATATACTCATCTTAACCGGGCTCAGCCGATTCTCTTCGCGCATTTGCTGATGGGGTATGTTGAAATGCTGGCGCGTGATTATGAAAGGCTGAAAGACGCCTCCTCGCGCATGAATATTTCGGTTATGGGTTCAGGCGCGATAGCGGGATCCGCGCTTAAACTTGACCGGAAGTTTGTCGCGAAAAAAATGGGATTTGAAAAAATTTCAACAAACAGCATTGACGCGGTCAGTGATAGGGATTTTATCGCGGAATTTGTATCCGGCATTTGTTTGATATCGGTGCACTTGTCAAGGATATCGGAGGATTTTATACTGTACAGTACCCGGGAGTTTGGTTTTTTAGAAATAGGCGCGGAATATTGCACGGGAAGTTCTCTGATGCCGCAGAAAAAAAATCCCGATGTTTTAGAACTTATACGCGGAAAGAGTTCTCATATAATAGGCGCGCTTAACAGTCTTTTGATCTTGATGAAGGGTCTTCCTCATTCTTACAACAGGGATCTTCAGGAAGACAAAAAACCTTTATTCGAATCGGTAAAAACGATCACCCAAGAATTAAAGATCATGGCAGGGTTGGTTGATTCAATCAGTGTGAAAAAAGAAACCGCTCTTAAAATGCTTGAAGATGAATTTATTTACGCGACAGATATGGCGGAATATTTGGTGAATAAGCGCTTAGCGTTCAAAGACGCGCATGATGTCACGGGCAAGATCATTAAACACTGCGATGAGGCAGGGCTTAATATTTCGGATCTGTCAATATCTGAATTGAAAAAATTTTCCGAGAAATTTGACGAAGATATTTACGCGCTTTTAAACGCGCAAGTTTCAGTCGAAAACAAAAAAACAGAAGGAAGTACAAACCCGGCTTTCGTGAAAAAAGAAATTGCACGGTGGAAGAAAAAACTTATATAAGGAATTTTATGCACAGTTTTAACTACAAAAAAGGTGTTTTGCACTGTGAAAATATTTCGATGGAAGAAGTGGTCAAAAATCATTCTACGCCGTTTTATTTATATAGTTCGGAAACAATAATGGATCATTTCAACAAGATAAAAGAAGCGTTTAAGGAAATCGATCCGCTTATTTGTTTTTCGATGAAGTCGAATTCAAATTTGAGTATATGTAAAGCGCTTGTAAGTGCCGGAGCGGGTCTTGATATTGTTTCAGGAGGAGAACTTTATAAGGCTCTTAAGATCGGCTGTACAGGTGAAAAAATAGTATACGCGAGTGTGGGGAAGACTGAAGATGAAATTCGGATGGCGATACGGAAAGGTATACTTTTTTTTAACGTTGAATCGGTTCCTGAACTGATCATGATTGATACTGTCGCGAAACGATTAAAAAAAAGACCCAATGTGGCCTTAAGGATCAATCCGGATATAAAAGCTGATACCCATGATTATATAACGACAGGGACGAAAGAAAAAAAATTCGGATTAGATTTTACGGTAGCGGAAGAAATTTTTGATAACGCGAATAAGTTTTCCAATGTTGTACTTAACGGAATTCATCTGCATATCGGATCTCAGATAACTGATACAGCCCCTTTTGCCGCCGCGATAAAAAAAGTACTTAAATTTATTGAGGAAAAGAGTATAGATATAAAATGGATCAATCTTGGCGGCGGTTTTGGAATCGTATATGACAAGGAAAACTCGGTCAGCGCTAAAGAATTCGCTCAGGCTTTAATTCCGATCATTAAAGATAAACCTTATAAATTTATTTTTGAACCCGGACGGTTTATTGTCGGAAACGGCGGTGTTCTGGTAACGAAGGTTTTATACGTCAAGACAGGCGCGGGCGGGAAACAATTCGCGATCGTTGACGCGGGCATGAATGATCTTTTAAGGCCGAGTCTCTATGGCGCTCATCATGATATTCTGCCGGTGGTTAAAAGTAAACGGAAAACGCGCAAGTATGATGTAGTCGGTCCGATTTGTGAAAGTGGTGATTATATCGCCTTAAACAGAGATTTACCGGAACTTATTTCGGGTGAATATCTTTCAATTATGAGCGCGGGAGCGTATGGATTTGTTATGTCTTCAAATTATAATTCTAGGCCGCGTGTCGCGGAACTTTTAGTGAAAAATGGTGACGTTAAGGTAGTTCGCGCCCGTGAAACTTATCGTGATCTGATTCGCGGAGAGAAAATGTTTGGGGAATAATATCCGTTTGTTCCGCCTTCAGCGAACAAACGGATTCGCCTTTGGCGGGCGCCATTCTAAGGAGTAGTTAATGCGGAAAATTTGTTTTACAAAAGCTATGGCGAGCGGTAATGATTTTATTATAATCGATAATATCGGCGCGGAATTAAATGAACTTAATTTGGATTATTCTCTCATCGCGCGGGATTTATGCCGGCGAAAACTTTCTGTCGGAGCTGACGGATTGCTGATTTTAGAAAAGTCGTCCGCGGCAGATTTTCGGATGCGTATAATCAATCCGGACGGTTCCGAAGTGGATATGTGCGGAAACGGACTCAGGTGCTCTGCTCTTTACGCGGCTACTCGCGGAAGGGGAAACAATCTTACCATAGAAACCCGTGCCGGTATTTTAGAAGCGGAAATTACACGTCCCGTTGTGAAAATTAAAATGAGTACTCCCAAAGACATAAAACTTGATATTAATTTGGGTATAGGATCGAACATTTTAAAAGTACATCATGTTAATACGGGAGTTCCCCATGCGGTGCATATCGTGGAGAACGTAGAAAACTGCCCGGTAAAGAAGGTCGGACGCGAAATAAGGGAACATCCGGTTTTTAAGCCTCTCGGAACTAATGTTGATTTTGTAGGTGACATTGAAAAACATTACGCGCGAATTAGGACTTACGAACGCGGAGTTGAAGATGAAACATTGGCGTGCGGTACGGGTATTGCCGCTTCAGCCGTTATTTTGGGTCTTTTGGGTAAAGTTGTTTCTCCCGTAAAACTTCAAACCCAAAGCGGAGAAGCGGTTACTGTGCATTTTAACATATCGGGGAAAAAAGTAACTGATGTATACCTCGAAGGCGAGGCAAAGATCATTTACGAAGGAAAAATTGTCGGTTTGTAAGGGCGCGGCATGCCGTTCTTTTACATCTAAAGAGAAAAAGGAGAAAGAATGTTTAAGGGATCATATGTCGCGCTGGTTACGCCGTTCAATGACGGAAATATAGACGAAAAAGCTTTCCGTAAACTAATCGAGTTTCATATTGATAACGGAACCGATGGTTTAGTCCCGTGCGGTTGTACGGGAGAAGCCGCGACACTAACGATTTCGGAGCAAAAGCGTCTTATAAAGATCGCGGTGGAAGTGTGTGACAGACGAATCCCTGTTATTGCCGGAACCGGTTCAAATAGTACGCTTGAAGCGGTTGAACTTACAGTTCATGCTAAAAAAGCGGGATGTGACGGGGCTTTGGTTATCACGCCGTATTACAATAAACCTACCCCCGAGGGACAATATAGGCATTACGCCGAAATCGCGAAGAACGCGTGTTTTCCCATTATGCTGTACAACGTACCTTCCCGGACCGGGATATCGCTTTTGCCCGCAACTGTCGCGAGACTTTCGAAAATAGAAAATATTGTCGCGATAAAAGAAGCCGCCGGAAGTGTTCAGCAGGTTATTGATATTATCGCTCTTTCAAAAATCACGGTGATGAGCGGAGACGATTCTTTGACGCTTCCCTTTATGGTAATGGGAGCAACCGGTGTGGTTAGCGTTGTTGCCAATATTATCCCGGACAAAGTGCATAATTTAACTCAGGCCGCTTTAGAAGGAAGATATGACGAAGCGCGCTTTATTCATTATGAGATAATGAATTTAGCGCAAGCGATGTTTATCGAAACGAACCCTCTTCCTGTAAAAACCGCGCTTAATCTGATGGGTATGGTTCGTGACGAATGGCGCCTTCCGCTTTGTGAAATGGAAAAAGAAAACAAGATAAAACTCAAGAAAGTTCTTGAACAGTATAAATTATTGTAGTCCGTAGGCACACATTGCATATGCCCGCGTATAAATTCGTCCGCCGTCAACCTGTCCGCCGTCAACCTCGTAGGTTGTTCGTAGGCACACATTGCATATGCCCGCATATGAATTCGTCCGCCAATAACCTCGTAGGTTGTTCGTAGGCACACATTGCACGAACGCCAATAACCTCGTAGGTTGTTCGTAGGGGCACATTGCATGTGCCCGCTTGTAAATTGTTCGTCACCATGATGCTGGCGAAGGTCAATATTTCATAATGATTAACAAGTTGATTAGGAGTAATAATGCGTATCGGGATCAATGGTGCGTGCGGAAAAATGGGCAGGCGAATTGCCGTTTTGGCTTTGGAAGAAAAGACTTTAACGGTAGGGGCGGTCCTTGAGAATGTCTCTTCCCCGGTAATAGGCAAAAAACTTTCGGAGATAACAGAAGACTCGCGGTTGGATATCGTGGTTTCGTCGGATGTCGAAAAAGTCTGCGGAGCTATAGATTGTCTTATTGATTTTTCTTCTCCGTCGGCCGCTTTAAAATGTTTAGAGGTTTGCCGGCGAAAAGGTGTCGCGATGGTGATTGGAACGACGGGATTCACGAAAGAAGAAGAGGCTATAATACGCCGCGGAGCGAAAAAAATTCCAATAGTGTTTTCTCCGAACATGGCGATAGGCGTTAACGTTCTCTTTAATTTAGTAGAGAGCGCCGCGCGCGTTCTAAATGATAATTTTGATGTAGAAATTGACGAAACACATCATGTGCATAAGAAAGATTCTCCGAGCGGGACGGCAAAAATGATCGCTAAGGTGATTTTCAACGTAACCGGAAAAACTATTCCGGTAAAAGCTGAGAGAAAAGGAGAAGTTGTCGGTCGACACGGAATTGTTTTTGAAAACAAATATGAGAAGCTTGAGATCAGACATAATGCCAAATCGCGTGATGTGTTCGCCGCCGGAGCGATAAAAGCCGCGAAATTTGTTTTTGGTAAAAACCCCGGGCTTTACGGTATGCGTGATGTTTTGGGATTAACTTTGTAAAGGACAGTAGTAAGGGCGAGGCATAGAGGCCCCTACAAAAGGAAAGAAAAGAACATGAAAATTGAATACGCGAATAGAATAAAACAGTTACCGCCTTATCTCTTTGAAGAAATAGATAAGGCAAAACAAAAAGCTCTTAAGGAAGGGCGGCCGATTATAGATTTAGGTGTAGGAGATCCGGACCGAGCGACGCCGGATTTTATCGTAAAAAAACTTCACCAAGCGAGTCTTGATCCGTCAACTCATAAATATGCTTTGAATAAGGGACTTGGGTTATTAAGGGAACAGATGGCTAAGTGGTATAAGGAACGTTTTAACATAACGTTGGATCCGGATACGGAAATTTTGCCTTTGATGGGATCAAAAGACGGTATCGCGCATATTCCGCTGGCATTTATTAATCCGGGGGATGAAGTGCTTGTACCTGATCCGGGGTATCCGCCTTATGTTTCAGGAACCATATTTGCCGGAGGCAAAGTTCATTATATGCCGCTTAAGGCGGAAAATAATTTTTTACCGGACTTGAACGCAATAGACGAAAAAGTTGCCGCGAAAGTTAAACTAATGCATATGAACTATCCAAATAATCCGACAGGCGCGGTATGTGATGTGTCTTTTTATGAGAAGGTTACCGCATTCGCGAAGAAACACAATATTATTGTCTGTGCCGATTCCGCATACACGGAGATCAGTTTTGACGGATACGTTCCGCCGAGTTTTCTTGAAGCGTCCGGCGCGAAAGAAGTCGGAATAGAATTTCATTCACTTTCAAAAACTTTTAATATGACCGGATGGAGAATTGGCATGGCGGTCGGAAATAAAGATGTCCTCGCGGGTCTGGCAAAAGTGAAATCAAACGTGGACTCGGGAGTTTTTACCGCTATACAATTTGCCGCTATCGAAGCGTTAAAAAACGGTACTGACTTAAAATCGGAGTTTAATAAACGATATGCTGAAAGGCGGGATGTTCTTTTGGGCGGATTGAATGACGCGGGTTGGAAAATACCGAAACCCGCCGCGACTTTTTATGTTTGGGCGCCTGTATTCGGAGAATATGATTCGGCATCACTGGCAAAGGTGCTTCTTGAGAAAACTGATATAGTTGTGACCCCGGGCAGTGGATTTGGCAAAAACGGAGAGGGTTATGTGCGAATGGCGCTAACTGTAGGTCCGGATAAACTTCGGGAAGCTGCCGAACGCGTAAAAGAGAAGTTTTTTTAAGTTTATTGGTATCGATAAGAGAGAAAGAAAGGGAATTTTAAGGTGAGTAATCGGAGCGAAAAGTTTCGACTACTCAGACAGTTATGTATGACGTCTTTTTATGTATGGGGTCAAATGCCGGCAATAAACTTAAAAACATGGAAGAAGGCGTCGAGCGGTTAACATTGGACGCGGATATCGAAGTTTTGAAAAAATCCAAATTTTATTCGACAAAACCGGTAGACGGACCCCCTCAAGAAGATTACATTAATGGAGTTTTAAAAGTAAGAACATTTTTTCCACCCTCTTTGTTTCTTAAAAGATTAAAAACAATTGAAAAAGATATGGGGCGAATACAGCTTCCCCGAAATTATCCCAGGGTTATTGATATCGATATTCTGCTTTTTGATGATACAGTTATGGATACTGAAACGCTCACAATTCCGCATCCGCGTATGCATGAAAGATATTTTGTTTTAAAAGGGCTTGCCGAAATCGCGCCGGATATTGTGCATCCGATTATAAGGAAAACAGCGGCAGAATTGTTATTAAAAGTAGAGGCGGACATGCGCGCTCGTAAAGGGTGAATCGTCCACCATCAACCTCGTAGGTTGGTGGTGTGGTAACCTGTGGTGTGGTAATCTCGTAGGTTGGTGGTGGGGTTTGTTGCCTGCCCGTAGGGGCACCACATTGCATATGCCCGCGTATGAATTCGTCCGCCGTCAACCTCGTAGGTTGTTCGTAGAGGCACATTGCATGTCCGCCGCCAACCTCGTAGGTTGTTCGTAGGGGCACATTGCATGTCCGCCGCCAACCTCGTAGGTTGTTCGTAGGGGCACATTGCATGTGCCCTTATGAAGATGTGTGAATGGTATTAGAAAAAGGTTAACACATGAAAATTATCAGTTCAGTTTCTGAAATGGCGGAATATTCGCGCGCGGTGAGTCAAAAAGGACAAAAAATAGGGTTTGTTCCGACGATGGGCGCGTTTCATGAAGGGCATCTCAGTCTAATGCGCGCGGCAAAAAAAGAATGCGATACGGTAGTTGTAAGCGTTTTTGTGAATCAGCTTCAGTTTTCTCCGAATGAAGATTTTGATAAATATCCGCGGGATATTGAGAAAGATAAAAAACTTGCTTCTCAAGCCGGAGTCTCGGTTTTTTTCGTTCCGGAAGCGAAGGAGTTATATTCGGAGAATTTCGCCACTTATGTCGAAGTGACCGGAAAGCGCGCGAAAGTTTTGTGCGGAAGTAGAAGACCCGGGCATTTTAAAGGTGTCACGACTGTTGTCGCGAAATTATTTAATATTTGTTGTCCTTGCATGGCTTATTTTGGACAAAAAGATTGGCAACAAACAGTAATAGTAGAAAAAATGGTTCGGGATTTGAATATACCGGTCACTATTCGCGTTATGCCGACCGTTCGAGAAAAAGACGGGTTAGCTATGAGTTCTCGTAATGCTTATCTTTCGTCCGAAGAGCGTATTCAGGCTTTGGCGATTTATAGATCGCTAAGCTTGGCGAGAAAGGTTATTAATGCCGGAGAAGTATCGAGCGAGCGGGTTAGAGATGTGATAAAACAAGTTTTAATGAGAGAAAAAAAACTTAAGATCGATTATATCGAGATCATGAAAGGTAAAACCCTTGAACCCATAGAGCGAATTGAAGAGAACACGCTGATCGCGGTATCCGTATTCGCTGGGGAGACCAGACTTATTGATAACAGCGTCATAAGTACGGTGTCTGAGGTTTAATTTGCTTCGTGAAACATGAAAGGAATAAGAATGTATAGAAATAAACCGGAGTTTGATATTAAGTATAGAGAACATCTCAGAAGAAAAATTTTCGATCTAAAGAAAAAAAGAAACGCGTTAATAGTCGCCCATAATTATCAGCGTGATGAAATTCAGGAAATTGCCGATATTACAGGGGATTCTTACGCTTTAGCGTGTGAAGTGAAAAAAGCGAAACAGAATATAATTGTTTTTTGCGGAGTGAAATTTATGGCCGAAAGCGCGCATATCTTAAGCCCGGATAAAACTATACTTTTACCCGTTGAAGAGGCGGGATGTCCGCTCGCGGATATGGTTACAGTTGAAAAACTTCGCGAACAAAAAGAAAAATATCCTTCTGCCGCCGTAGTTTGTTACGTGAATTCACCCGCGATAGTAAAAGCCGAAAGCGATATTTGCTGTACGTCTTCGAACGCGGTGAAAATCGTAAAATTTTTAAAGGAAAAACAGATAATATTCGTTCCTGACAAAAATCTCGGACGTTACGTTGCCAAACGCGTACCGGAAAAAGAAATTATTTTTTGGGACGGGTATTGTACGGTGCATATGAGACTGACAAAAGAAGAAGTTTTGAAAACAAAAGAGTTGTATCCCGAAGCGGAATTTGTCGCGCATCCGGAATGCCGGGAAGAAGTTTTGAGCCAGGCCGACTATATCGGCAGTACCTCGGGCATGTTAAAGTATGTTTTGGAATCTGAAAAAAAACAATTTATTGTAGGAACGGAAGTAGGCATTATCTATGGACTGCAAAGAGAAAATCCGGACAAGAAATTCTACGTGCCTACGGAACAGTTTATCTGCGCGAATATGAAACTTACGACATTAGGTTGGATCGCGCGGAGTCTTGAGAAAATGGTGTACAAGATCGAAGTCCCGGAAAGTGTTGCGAGCAAGGCGCGAGACGTATTAGAGCGAATGCTTGAGGCAAGCAAATAGTAAGTACTAATCAATTCCGCAGGGGCACGGCATGCCGCGCATTTTAACGGCGACGAATCTTTGGCGGATAATAAACGGGAAATAATCTACGGGGTTATTTTTAAAGTGTGGGATGGGAGACTTAAAAATTATGCATAAAAAAACAGTTGGTATTGTCGGGTGCGGAGTTATAGGCCGGGTTCTCGCGAAAGAAACAGAAAAAAAATTATTTCCATACGTGAGCGAATTGGTTTTGTTTGACGCGAAAAAAAACGAGAGCGCGCGTGTTTCCGAAATGCTGAAGCGCGGCAATGTCGCGCGTAGTCTTGAAGATCTGATTACACGGTCGGATCTGGTTATAGAGGCGGCTTCCGGAAAGGTGGTGGCGGATTTGTTAAAACTGGTGCTTTCTCGGAAAAAAGACGCCATGATAATGAGTATCGGGGGTCTTTTAGGCAATGAAAATCTTATTGCTGAATTCAGAAAAGCTGATTTAGCTCTTATTTTGCCATCGGGCGCGATCGCGGGAATAGACGGATTAAAATCGTTTAAATGCGCGGATATACAAACAGTAACCCTTACTACGCGCAAGGCTCCGAAGTCTATCGCGGGCGCGGATTATCTTTTGCGAAACGGCATTGATGTTAACGCGATTAAGGAGGAAACTCTTATCTTTAAGGGAAGCGCGAAAGAAGCGGTAGACGCTTTTCCGAAAAATATCAACGTTTCCGCGCTTCTTTCGATCGCGGGAATAGGCGCTGAAAAAACAATAGTAAGGATAATAGTGTCGCCGGAATACACTAATAATACGCATGAAATCGAGATAACGGGTTCTCCCGGTAAGCTGACCGTGCGCGCCGAAAATGTACCGTCGCCGGATAATCCTAAAACAAGTTATCTCGCCGCTTTATCCGCAGTTCGATCGTTGGAGGAATATTTTGATACGGTTCGTATCGGGACGTAAAGGTGAGATGGTCATTGGTAATTCGTAGCGGCGGACACATGCGCGCTCTCTAAGTGGTAAATGGGGCGTATAGGTAAGTGCAAGCCGCACGCTTTGTGTCTCACGTTTTACGCGGCAGTTTACACGTTTTCCGCCAAAGGCGGACCCGTTTTCGAGCCGAAACCATGGAACTTAAACTCTTTTTCCCTACTCTTTTTCCTCGGCTCTTTTTCCTCGGTCTTTTTCCTCGGCTTCTTGACATGTTCATTTCTTTGTGTTACGGTATAGCGGGTTCAGCGAAATATTACTCATAAAGTACACTCAAAACAAAATTCCATATGATGACCTCACAACTTATTTGTTCAGTAATCGGAGGATTAGGGCTTTTCTTTTTCGGCATGCAGATTATGTCCGAGGGATTAAAGAATATTGCCGGTGAGCGGCTTAAATCTATTCTTTCGATGGTAACAAAGGTTCCTTTGATCGGCATTCTTGTCGGGGCCGCGGTAACGTGTCTTATCCAATCTTCAAGCGCGACGACAGTAATGGTCGTTGGTTTTGTGAACGCCGGGCTTCTTGTCCTGAGACAGGCGATAAGCGTAATTATCGGTGCTAATATCGGAACCACTTTTACGGCGTGGCTTGTTTCCTCAATGTCTGTTTTTAATGTGACACAGTACGCTTTGCCGGTTGTAGGTATCGGCTTTGGACTGCATGCGTTAGGGCGAACCAAACGGATGCGGTTTTGGGGTCAGGTGCTCATGGGGTTCGGACTTCTTTTTATGGGGTTGGGCTATTTAAAAGACGCGTTCGCGCCGCTTCAAGAAAGCCAGCATGTTAAGGATATGTTCGCGAGGTTTGGGGAAAATCCGATTTTAGGGGTTTTAGTCGGAATGCTCATAACCATACTGATACAAAGTTCAAGCGCGACTATCGCTATTGTTCAGATTATGGCGTTTAACGGGATTATCAGTTTTCCCGCCGCTGTGACGCTGATGCTGGGTGGAGACATCGGAACAACGATAACGGCACAACTTGCGGCTGTAAATACAAATTTGGAAGCCAAACGCGCGGCGATGTCTCACACGCTATTTAATATAATCGGTGTTTCGTTTATTATGATTTTCGTTTATCCGGGATGGTATACCCAATTTGTCGATTTTATTATTCCCGGGAAAATGACCACAAAAAACATCATGTTCTATATCGCGATCGCGAATAGTCTTTTCAAAGTGATAAATGCCGCGATCTTTTTGCCGTTTATCGGTTTTCTTGAAAAAGCGTGCGTATTCCTTGTTCCGAAAAGGAAAGGGATGATTGACATCGGACCGCAATACCTTGAAAAACATCTTTTGAGTACCCCGCCTATCGCGATGGAACAAGCCCGAATGGAAACCGTGCGGATGATAGGATTGGCTTGCGATTCGGTGTCGAGTGCTATTGAAAGTTTTCAGCACGATGATATAAACGCGTTAACTCCGGTATCAAAACTTGAGCAGGCTGTCGATAATTTGCAGGCGGCGATCACGCAATATCTTGTTGAACTTTCACAGCGAGAGCTCAGCGAGGAAGATTCGGAGGAACTGCCGGTACTTATTCATAGCGTGAACGATATCGAAAGGATCGGAGATCATGCCGAAAATATTGGAGAACTCGCGGAGCGAAAAATAGAAAATAAACTTTCTATCTCTTCCGAGGCCTTTAATGAATTGGGCTTAATGTGGGATGAAGTGAACAGCATGATGACTGAAACTAAAGAGGCCTTGAAAAATAATGACTCCCGGATGGCCGAACGCGCGTTGATGCGTGAACAGCGTATTAATCGGTTTCAAGTGGATCTTAAAAAAGCACATGTAAACAGACTTAGTCAGAAACTTTGCAATATTCAGTCCGGCGTAATTTTTATGGATTTTGTGGATAATTTGGAAAAAATCGGAGATCATCTTACCAATGTCGCCGAAGGCGTGATCAGTAAAATGCGCTGGAGGGGACATCCAAGCACAAAAGAGTCATTATCTTCGTGTTAATTTGAAAAAGGGCACATGCAATGTGCCCCTACGAAATTTTATAAGCAGGTACCCGTAGGGGACACATTGCGTGTGCCTTTTTTTGTTGACCTTGACAAAATTGCCTCACTTTTGTATCATACTATTTTATGTAAAGACGCAATTGTAATGGTTTTAGGACACTTTGTGTTCTAAAACCAAAGTCTCATTAAGGAGGGTGTTATGGGGATGTGGGTTGGGAAAGGCCGGAAGGCAAGACGGAGTTATGGGTTTGACGAAGTGGCGTTGGTTCCGGGGGAACTGACTATAAATCCGAATGATGTTGATACCTCTTGTACTATAGGAGGTATAAAGTTTCAGGCGCCGATAATGGCATCTTCTATGGATGGAGTGGTAGATGTGGATTTTGCTATCGCGATGGGGAAATTAGGCGGCGCGGCAGTGCTTCATCTGGAAGGGATTTCTACAAGATATGATAATCCGAAAGACGCGGTTGAAAGAATTGTTAAATGTGATCCGAAAGAATTAACAAAGACCATACAAGATGTGTATTCAAAGCCCATAAAAGAGAAACTTATCGCCGAAAGGATACGTGAGATAAAAGCAAAAGGAGTGCCGGCTTTGGTTAGCTGTAATCCGCAGGTAGCCAGGGAATTCGGACCGGTTGCCGGCGAAGCCGGATGCGATATTTTTATAATACAGTCAACGGTAATCAGCGTTAGGCATGAGTCGAGTGAATATGAACCGCTTGATCTTTATAAGTTCTGCGACGAGATGAAAATTCCGGTATTATTGGGTAATTGCGTGGATTATAAAGTCGCTCTCAGTCTTATGGATACAAAATGTGCCGGAATTTTTGTGGGTATCGGACCAGGTACGGCTTGTACCTCACGCGGAGTGCTTGGTATCGGTGTGCCTCAAATTACGGCGACTTGCGATTGCGCGTCGGCAAGGGATTTTTATTACAAAAAAACGGGAAAGTATGTTTCTATAATTACCGATGGAGGAATGGCTACGGGCGGAGATGTTTGCAAAGCTATCGCCGCGGGAGCTGACGCGGTCATGCTCGGAAATGCTTTTGCCAGAGCTAAAGAAGCTCCTGGTATGGGCTATCATTGGGGAATGGCTATGCCGCATCCTTCGCTTCCAAGAGGAACACGCATCCATGTCGGGACGACGGGCAGTTTAGAAGAAATTTTATATGGTCCCGCGAGTCTTGACGATGGAACACAGAATCTTGTGGGAGCACTCGCGACAAGTATGGGAAATCTCGGCGCGCGCAGTATCAGGGAGATGCAACTTGTGAAAATGATAATCGCTCCTTCCATTAAAACAGAGGGCAAAGTTTATCAGGCCGCTCAGCGCGTAGGAATGCGGAAGTAATCGATCATATCAATTACAAGAGAATAACTGTGTATTTGAAAAGCACCAACCTCGCAGGTTTACAAGCGGGCACATGCAATGTGCCCCTACAAACAACCCGCAAGGTTGGCGGTAACTCATTATAAGACAACGGACAGGAACGGGCGTACATATGGACCGCTCCTATCAGAGATCCTTCTCGCTACGCGCTACTCATAGAATATCATGTCAAAACAACAGTCAAAATTTGTACATCTGCATGTTCATACTCAATTCAGTCTTCTTGACGGAGCTTGCCGGCTTGGGGAACTTCTGGATTTAACACATAGTTATGATATGCCGGCGTGCGCTATAACCGATCACGGAAATATGTTCGGTGCTATTGAATTTTATGAAGAGGCAAAAAACAGGGGGGTTAAACCGATCATCGGGTGTGAAATTTATGTGGCGCCCGAAAGCCGTTTTGATAAGACCAGTCATGGGATAAAGGGCGCGTCATATCATCTCGTTCTTCTGGCAAAAAACCTTACCGGATATAAGAATCTTATAGAAATAGTTTCCGTCAGTTTTCTTGAAGGGTTTTACTACAAACCGCGTGTTGATAAAGAAATTCTTACCAAATGCAGTAAAGGCCTTATCGCGATGAGCGCCTGTCTTCAGGGCGAAGTTCCGCATTTTATTCTTTCAGGACAATATCATGAAGCAAAAAAAGCGGCGATAGAATATTCGAATATATTTGGAAAAGACAATTTTTATTTAGAACTTCAGGATAATCATCTCGATAAACAGAATAAACTAAATTCAGAATTAATTCGCCTCGCGGGAGAGACGAATCTTCCTCTTGTCGCGACGAGCGATGTTCATTATCTCGACAGGCGTGACGCCAAAGCGCATGAGGCTCTTTTGTGTGTGCAAACTCAGACTACGCTTTCAGATCCGGAACGTATGAAATTTCAAACGGATCAGTTGTATTTTAAATCTCCGGAAGAAATGGAAAAGAGCTTTAAAGAAGTTCCCGAAGCACTTTTAAATACGATAAAAATCGCCGAAAGGTGTAATTTGGAATTTGATTTTAGTCAAATTCATATACCGCAGTTTAAAGCGCCTGACGGAGAAGATAATGACGTTTTTTTTGAGCGTCTCGTCACGGAAGGCGTAAAAAAACGTTATGGGAAATTCACGAAAGAGATTAAGCAACGCGCGGATCACGAATTAAAAATTATCAGAGAAAGCGGATATGTGGGCTATTTTCTTATTGTGTGGGATTTTATAAACCATGCTAAGATGAAAGATATATCTGTCGGACCCGGCAGAGGATCCGCGGCCGGGAGCCTGATAAGTTATGTGATCGGAATTACGGATATTGATCCGCTTAAATATGGGCTTATTTTTGAACGTTTTCTTAATCCTGCCAGAGTGACAATGCCGGATATTGATATAGATTTTTGTTTTGAACGGCGCGGTGAAGTTATTGATTATGTGATCGAAAAGTATTCGAAGGAAAATGTCGCGCAGATAATTACGTTCGGAAGTATGATGGCAAAAGGAGTTTTAAGAGATGTCGGCAGGGTGATGAGTATTCCGTACGCGGAAGTGGATAAAATAGCAAAACTTGTTCCCAATGACGCTGGTATGACCATAAAGCAGGCTTTAAACATAGAACCGGAACTTCGGAGAAAGTATGAGGAGGATTCGGTTGTCCGTCAGCTCATAGATACCGCGGAGCGCCTTGAAGGGCTAAACAGGCACGCGTCAACTCACGCGGCAGGGGTTGTGATTTCAGACAAGCCTTTACATAAACGGATACCGCTCTTTAAAACAGCGGATGATCAGTTAATAACGGGTTATTCAATGAAGTCTTTGGAGAAGATCGGCCTGCTGAAGATGGATTTCCTTGGGCTGAAAACATTGACAGTAATTGATAAGACGGTCAAAATTGTGAAACGCACAAAGAGTGAAGATGTAGACATAAATAACATTTCGCTTTCTGACAAAGCAACTTTTGATCTTTTGAACGCCGCCGAAACTTCCGGTGTTTTTCAGCTTGAATCAAGCGGAATGCGGGATCTTTTGCGAAAACTTAGGCCCGAAAAATTTGAAGATCTAATAGCGATTTTAGCATTGTATCGGCCGGGACCGATGGGTAGCGGTATGCTTGATGATTTTATCAAAAGAAAACAAGGGCAGATTGAGGTTAAATACGATCATCCGGCGCTTGAACCGATATTAAAAGAGACTTACGGGATAATTGTTTTTCAGGAACAGGTTATGCAGATCGTTTCGACCCTCGGGGGATTCAGCATGGCTGAAGCGGATAATGTCCGGAAAGTCATGGGAAAAAAAATTCATGCCGCGCTTAAAGAACTGAAAAATAAATTTCTCAGCGGGGCGGCGAAAAAAAATGTAAAAAAAGATACCGCGGAAAAAATATGGGATTTTATATCGTATTTTGCCGGATACGGGTTCAATAAATCGCATAGCGCGGCTTATTCGCTGGTAAGTTATAGAACCGCGTATCTAAAAGCAAATCATCCCGTGGAGTTTATGACGGCACTGCTTGCCAGTGAGAAAAATAATACCGACAAAATATCTGATTATTTTAACGAATGTATCCGGATGGGTATTAGTATTTTGCCGCCGGACATAAACGAAAGTTTTAAAGATTTTACGGTTGTGGGAAAGGATATTCGATTTGGATTGTCGGCAGTAAAAAATGTGGGACAAGGCGCGGCGGAATCCATAATCAATACACGTGAAATCAGCGGAAAATTCGAATCAATATACGATTTCGCGCAAAAAGCCGGTCCTAAAGCGATTAATCGGAAAGTTGTGGAAAGTTTGATCAAGTGCGGCGCGTTTGATTCTACAAATGTGTTCAGATCTCAGGCAATGTCGGTTTTGGACAAAGTTCTGAATATGGCGTCAAAAACAAATAGAGACAAATTTTTGGGGCAAATGTCATTTTTTGATGACGTTGCCGCTGATGAAAGTTTTAAAAAAAATTTTGAAGCTTTACCGGATATACCCGAATGGCCGGAGCAAGAGCTTCTCTCGAATGAAAAGGAAATGCTGGGGTTCTATATCACTAAACATCCTCTGTTAAAATTTGAAAGACTTCTTAACGCGTATTCTACCGGAAAGATTTCGGAATTCGCGGGGATGTCCGATGGGCAGGAAGTTTTGGTGGGGGGGATAATAAGTAAGGTGAGGATAACGGTAACTCGTAAAAAAGCGGAAAAAATGGCAATACTCAGTTTGGGGGATCTTAATAATTTTATCGAAGTTCTGGTTTTTCCAAACGCCTATCGTAAGGCGCCTGAACTCGCGAAAGAGGACGCGCTGGTTTATATTTCAGGCCGCTTAAATCTTCGGGAAGAAGAGCCGAAGTTAATAGCGGAAGAAATTATTCCCATAGAACAAGTAAAAGAGAAATTTACAAAATCTGTTTTGATAAGAATTCCGGTATCCACGCCGGAGGCAAACTTTATGCCGCGTGTGAAAGAAGCTTTGAAACGGAATAAAGGTACGATTCCTGTATTGCTGGATCTTATATCTCCTGAAGGTCGAAAAGTCAGGATGGCCACCGATAAGGATCTTTACGTATCCGCGTGTGACGAGTTAATTGAAGAAGTAGAAAAAGTGGTCGGGATCGGAAATGTTAAGTTTTTAACAAAGTAGGGGCATATTGCATATGCCGCATCACTATAATTTCACATTCGAATAATGTGGTAAAGGGCACGGTATGCCGTGCCTCTGTGAATATGATGGATTTTAGAATATGATGGATTTATTGTTGACACAGGATGTAACTGGTGATAGCATAAGCACTTATTGGAATTATTGGGTGATGGGCAAGTTCGAGGTTATAATTCGACTAAATGGTTTCAGAGCACTTCGTGTTCTAAAACCAAAGTCTCATTAAAAGGAGGAACAACTATGACTAAGAAGGACATTATTATTAGGATTGCGGAGGATACGGGACTAAAACAGATTGATGTAAAAGAGGTTGTACAGCGGACTTTTGACATAATTATAGACAGTCTTCGTACCGGAAAAAAAGTTGAATTGAGAAATTTTGGGATATTTAAAGTTAAAACACGGAAGGGCAGATTGGGGAGAAATCCAAGAACAGGGGAAGGTGTAACAATTCTGGATAAAAAAGTGGTATCATTTAAATCCGGAATGAAAATGAAGATTGATGTGGAGGCTAAAACGGAAGGTAAATAAAAGTGAAGAACGAGATGAAATATAAATCTCTTAGAGGTATGCCGGATATCCTGCCGGATGAAGCGCGTCGAAGACGGAACCTGGAAGAAAAGGCCAGAGAGGTTTTTCGTGTGTTTGGGTTTAATGAAATTTCTACGCCGGTTCTTGAAGACGCGGAAGTGTTCACCAGAAGTATCGGAGAAGATACGGATATCGTAGAAAAAGAGATGTATACTTTTTCCGACAGAGGCGGGAAAATGATTTCGCTTCGTCCTGAAGGTACTGCTTCAATTATCAGGGCTTATATTGAGCACCCCAGTCTCAATACACAAGAAATCTGTAAACTGTTTTATATGGGACCCATGTTTCGCGGAGAACGTCCGCAAAAAGGACGGCTTCGACAATTTCACCAGATTGGCGCGGAAATTATCGCTCATTCCAATCCCTATATTGACGCGGAACTTGTTTTTAATTTAAAAGTTCTTCTTCACAAATTGAATTGCAAGGATTTCACTATTGTGCTTAATTCACTTGGATGCGTAAGTGACCGAACCAAATATAAGGAAGTGTTGAAAAAATATCTTTTTCAAAAAAAAACCGGTTTGTGTGATTCCTGCAAGCGGAGAGCTGAAATTAACGTGTTGCGAGTTTTGGATTGTAAAAGAGAGAAATGCGCGTCTGTCGTTCTGAACGCGCCGAAAATTACGGATTATCATTGCCGAAAGTGCGGCGACGACTACGGTTTATTTAAAAAGACACTTAACGAAATGGCTGTGCCGTTCCATGAAAAAGCGGATTTAGTTCGGGGCCTGGATTATTATACGGGAATCGTCTTTGAAGTTATACATCCTTCACTTGGCGCGCAGGACGCTATTGCCGCCGGCGGAAGGTACAATAACCTCATAAAAGAAATGGGCGGGCCTGATATCGGGGCGACGGGATATGCCCTTGGTATAGAACGGTTGCTATTGCTCTCAGGTGAAGATGATAAAATCGCGGATATTTCGCGGACGATAATTCTTCCTATGGACGCGAAATGCCGGCATGAAGCTTTGCATATTGCCTCTAAATTTTGGCTAAAAGGAATTCCTTGCGAAGTTGATCATACGGAGAGATCTTTTAAAGGGCGTATGAGGCGGGCGCATAAAGAAGCCCGAAAATTCGTTATTATAATCGGAGAAAATGAGATCAAAAATAATTGCCTTATGCTCAAAGACATGGAAAGTAAGGAGCAGTCTTCGATGAGTTTTGAGGAAGCAGTTGAAATCGTAAGGGCGCGGTATGCCGTGCCCTTACGATAGAATAAAGGCTGTTGTTTGGTTCGTAGGGGCACATTGCGTGTGCCCGCTAATGAACCGTACGCCAACAACCTCGTAGGTTGTTCGTAGGGGCACATCGCATGTGCCCGCTAATGAACCGTACGCCAATAA
>Ga0114918_10000885_pt1 | contig 26417 bp, 14 predicted proteins | sample LantaG_FD_87015 | JGI IMG/M metagenome (GOLD analysis project Ga0114918, IMG submission 87015) | Deep subsurface microbial communities from Baltic Sea to uncover new lineages of life (NeLLi) - Landsort_02402 metaG | ecosystem: Environmental > Aquatic > Marine > Oceanic > Sediment | place...
GAGAAAGTATGAGAGGAAAGGGTGTAAGGGAGAAGAGGGGGGGGGGGGGGGGGGTGGGGGGGGGAGAGGAGAGGGTGTTTTTTTTTTTTTTTTGGGTGGGGGGGGGGGGGGGGGGGGGGGGGGGGGAAACTCACCCCCAGCTCCCGTGCACTCTTGCTCTCCTCTTCCTTCCCTTCCCTCCAAACCCTCCAAAGACCTTGCTCGGCAGCGGCGCTTCTGTGGTCCTCGACGGCCAGCGGGTGCTCCCCTCGAGGGCCACGGCCCAGGGGTTCGCGTTCAAGCACGGGAGGATCGGAGAGGCGCTCCGGAATCTCTACCGGTGATGAGATAGAGAGAGGAGGCAGAAGCCGCTTCCGCCTGCGCTCTTCTCCTTGTCCTTCTTCTTCGATCGCAGCACTTGCCAGCTCGTGAAGTCTTCTTTTTCTTCGGCTCCGAATTCCAATTCGAGCAAAAACGAACGCAAACAAGCTCTACGTTCCCACTTCGAGTCGCGGGGCCGCGTCGCCGCTCGCTCGCTTCGGACAACTTTCACCAACTTTTCCAAACCACACAAAAAAACAGGCGCTCCTCGGAGAAGGGGCGAGCGTCGTCCTCGACGGCCAACGCGTCCTGCCGCAGCGCGCGCTGGAGGCCGGCTTCAAGTTCGAGAAGGGGGACCTGCGCAGGGCGCTAAAGGACATCGTCGAGAAGTAGAAGAGAGCGACGGAGTCTTCGGTTTCTTGCAGTTTCGAGGTGGGAGGGGTCCCCTGTGAAAGAAAACGAGAGAGGAAAAAAAGGGGGGGGGGAAAGTTGGCGAATGAAACATAATTTTTTTTTCTTGGCTTTGCTCCTTGAAAGGGCGTGCTTGCTTACTTGCTTGCTTGTCTCTCTTCGTCCGCTCTCTCTCTCTCATTCTCTCTTTTATTTGCAAGAGCGCGTGGAAAGCAGCTCACGATGATGATGGGCACTCGCGCCGTCGTGTCGTCCCGGTGCGTAAAGTAAAGGGGATACGAACGCCGATGATGACGCCTCCGACGACCGACGACCGACAAACACTCCATCGCTCACGCTCTTTTATCTCTCTCCCTCCCTCCCTTTCCAGGCTAGCGCCGGCTGCAAGGCGCTTTATGTGCCGCGTGACGACGCAGTCCAGGCCAGCGCTGCGCCCGAGCGCTGTCGCCCGAGCGCAGCAGCCCCTGTCGACGTCGAGCAATGCAGCGTCGAGGTCGATGGCTGCTGCTGCGGCCTCGGCGGTCGATGTGTCCTCCAGGTTCGTCTTCTCTTTTATTTCCATTTTGCTTCTAAGGATGCATGGACCTGATCTTCTGGACGAGCTCCACGAGCGGCGAAACAAAGGAGAAGAGAAATTAGAATCGAGAAAAGCAAATCGAAAAAGAGTTGGCTAGCGATCATCAAAGACGGAGCCGAAAAAAGGGTGACTCCTTCTCAACCTCGAACCTCTCCACAAAAACGGAAAACCCAACTCTCTCTCAACAGCGCCCCGGACATCGACTGGGACTCGCTCTCCTTCGGGATCGAGCACTGCGCGCCGGTGAGTAGGAGGAGGAGTTGAGAGATTGTAGAGAAAAAGAAGAAGAATACGAGAGAAGAACGAGAGAGAGCGCAACGGGAAAAAATGACAACCTCGAGAAAAAAAAACTCACTCGCAACAAAAAAAAAATCTCTTTCGTCAGTTTATGTACCGAGCCCGCTGGTCCTCCGCCGACCAGGGCTACCAGGGCGCCGTCGTCCCCTACGCCCCTTTGCAGCTCGATCCCTCGGCCCAGGTCCTCAACTACGGCCAGTCAGTCTTCGAAGGGATGAAGGCCCAGCGCTCCGCGAAGGACAACGTCGTGCTCTTCAGGCCCGACCGCAACGCGGCGCGCTGCGCGGCTGGCGCCGCACGGCTGTCGATGCCGGCGGTGCCCGAGGAACAGTTCGTGAGGGCCGTGAAGGAGACCGTCGCTGCCAACGCCGCGTGGGTCCCTCCCCGCGGAAAAGGATCGCTCTACCTGCGCCCCCTGCTGATGGGCACGGGCCCGATCCTCGGCCTGGGCCCGGCGCCCTTTTACGACTTCGTGGTCTTCGGCGCCGCCGTCGGCGCCTACTTCAAGGGAGGGCAGCTCTCCCCGATCGACCTCGTCGTCGAGGAGCAGTTCCACCGCGCCGCGCCTCGGGGCATGGGCGGCACCAAGGCGGCCGGGAACTACTCTCCGGTGCTCGTCACGCAGCTCGCGGCGAAGAAGAAAGGGTTTGCCGACGTCGTCTACCTCGACGCCAAGCACGACCGGTACCTCGAGGAAGTCTCCAGCTGCAACATCTTTGTGGTCCGCGGCAAGAGAATCTCGACCCCGCCGCTGACTGGATCCATCCTGCCGGGCGTGACCCGCGCTTCCGTGATCGAGCTTGCGAGGTCCAAGGGCTACGACGTGCGCGAGGAGCCCGTGGCGGTCGAGGAGGCGATGGAGGAGGCCGACGAGATCTTCACGACGGGCACTGCCGTCGTCGTCTCTCCCGTCGGCTCGCTGACTTTCAGAGGGGAGAGGAGGCAGTACGGAGAGAAAGGGAAGCCGACGCCCGTGGCTCTGGAGCTCTACGAGGCGCTGACGGGCCTGCAGCAGGAGGCGCTGGAGGACCCGTACGGGTGGGTGATCCCCGTGGTGTGAAGAAAACGGAAAAGAGGGAATTTTTTGTGCGGGGAGGAGAGAGAGACTAGAGAGGGGAGGTGGTGTTTTTTTTGCTGTTTTCCCTTTCACTCGTGTTATCAACCAACCAACCATCTTTCTTTTTTCGCCAAAGAATCACAAGACTGCTTGTGCTAGTTTTACATTCACAAGATAGAGAAAACGACGGGACCGGTGAAGAAGGAAGAAAGAAAGGGAAGTCATTCGGCGTCCCCGACCTTTTTGTAGATGGCGCATACCCGTTTTCCCAAAACGTTCGCCTTGAACGTCAAGGTGGGCGGGACGTTTATCACTATGTAGTTCTCGGTGTCCTCGGCGAACTCTTCGTACTCCTGGGGCATCCCTTTGGTCGTCGTCGGGGACCACGGGACCGGGGTGAAGACTTTTCCCGTAAACTCGACGGCCTTTTGGAACGAGTCGAGTTTGAAAGAGAAGGGTTTTTTTAGTTTTTTTTTTTTGGGAAACAAAACACGGGAAAAGAGAGAGCAAAAGAAAGGGTTTTTTTTCAACTCACCTTGGTCGCCTGCGTCGTCTCCAGCGAGACCTGGGCGCAGAAGTTCGGGTCCGAAAGCCTCGAGAACAGGGCCTCGCGCTTCTCGTCGTCGAGCGGGAGGCTTGCATCGAAGGACTCGGTGAGCTTGAGGCCGGCGCGGCAGACGAGGAGAGAGGGAGAAGGAGAGGAGGAGGTCGAGGAGCAAAGAGGGAGGCCGAGCCGGCGGCGGCAGCAATTGCCGACGAGCGGATTCGGCGCCGTCGCGGAGGAGCGCAGGATCTGTCTTGCCTCGCCGGCGCTGGCGCGAGTGAGGGCCATTTGCGCAGCGCCTATCGATGACCTTGAAAAAGAAGAAGCGCGGGCCGAGGAGGAGCCCGCCGTGCGGGTCGAGGAGAGAGAAAGCATGGCTAGTTGAAGACGTTTGTGAAAATCTTCAACCCATCAGAAAATCAACAGCAAACTCTTCTTCTTCCTCGCCGCTGTGCCTTCTCCCTCTCTTTCTTTAGCGCCCCGAGCCTACGGAAGAGAGAAAGAGAGAGTAGGAGTGCATCATGAAGCTCCGTTCCGCCTCAGCACTGCTCCTGGCAGCGGCGACGCTCCTCTTCGCGTTGCTCTCACGATCGCTCGCATCGAAAGAAGCTCGACCTCGGCCATCTTCCTCTCTCGACGCCGCCCTCGACTACATTTCTCTCGAAAAAAATAAGCAGCGGTTCGTCAAGGACCTCCTGGACCTGGTCTCCATCCCCTCTATCTCCTCCCTGCCCGAGAGGAAGCCCGACGTCGAGAGGGCCGCTGTCTGGTGCTCGGAGCGCCTCGAAAAAGCGGGCCTCGAAAACGTCCAAATCATCCGGGCGGCATCGAAAACGGGTGGGGACGACGGGGGGGAACCTCCTGCCCCGCCGGCTGTCTACGGAGACTGGCTCCACGCCGGCGCTAACAAGGCGATCGTTCTGATCTACGGCCACTTCGACGTGCAGCCCGCCGACGCGGAGACGGAGCCGTGGACGAGCCCGCCCTTCGAGCCCGTCGTGCGGGGCGGCGCCGTTTGGGGGAGGGGAGCGCAAGTAAGAAGTTTTTTGTTTTCTCTTTTCTCTTTCTCTCTTCCTCTTCTTTCCCCCTTCCAACCTCACGATTTATATCTTCTTTTTCTTCTTCTTCTTCTTCTTCTTCTTCTTCTTCTTCTTCTTCTTCTTCTTCTTCTTCTTCTTCTTCTTCTATTTCTTGGCAACAGGACGACAAGGGAGGCCTCCTGGGCGCCATCCAAGCCGTCGAGGCCTTCCTCAAGGGAGGAAATGGAGATGCCTCCCCTCCCCTGCTTCCCGTCAACGTCAAGTTCCTCCTTGAGGGCGAGGAAGAGGTCGGCTCCCCAAACCTCGACGCCTTCCTTTCGCAGCACGCTAAGCTGCTCGAGGCCGACGGCGCGCTCTCTGCCGACGGCGCGCAGCCCTCGGCCTCGCTCGGCGGGCTGACCATGGGCCTCCGCGGAGCCGCGGCGTTCGAGATCGCCGTCGAGACGCTGAGCGCGGATGTCCACTCTGGCCAGTTCGGCGGCTCCGTCGCCAACGCGGCCTCCGCCCTCGCCGCCGCGGTGCTGTCGCTGCACGACCCCGGGACGAGGAGGGTGGCCATCTCCGGGTTCTACGACGGCGTGACGGGCCCCTCGGCGCGGGACAGGGAGGACGTGAGGAGGTTCGAGGAGGCCACGGTCGTCGAGGGCGACGGGAGCGGGGAGGCCGTCCCGGTCCCGCTCTTCGACGAGGCCGACGACCTCCGCTCCGTCGGCGCCACGGCCGCCGTCGGCGAGCAGGGGTTCTCCACGCTCGAGCGGCGCTGGCTGAGGCCCACGTGCGACGTCGTGGGGATGCAGTCGGGTTTCGGGGGCCCCCCGGGAACCGTCAAAACCATCACTCCCGCGCGGGGGATGGCGAAGATCGTGTGCCGGCTGGTGCCCGGGCAGCAGCCCGAAAAAGTCCTCGCCGCGGCCAAGAGGCACGTCGAGGGTCTCAACCAGAGGAAGGAGGGGGCGCGGGGGCCGGGGGCAGGCGCAGCACGCGCCCTCGCTTCGAAGCTCCTCGGCCTCGTCGGCCTCTCGGCGACGAAAGCCCCCCCAGCGAGCCGCGAAATGCTGCGCGGAGCCCGCGCCTCCTTCTCGCCCCTGCCCTTCTCGTCCGTGCCGTACGAGACGTCGAGGACGGCCCCCGCCCTCGTCTCGGTCGAGCGCGTCCTGAAGCGGCTCCACGGCGGGCAGGACCCCGTGAGGACGTGGATGGGCGCGTCGATCCCGGCGGCGTCGGCCTTCAAGAGGCACCTCAGGGGGATCGACACCGCGCTCTTCGCGTTCGGGCTCGCGAGGGACAGGGTCCACAGCCCCGACGAGTCCTACCTGTTGTCGCAGTTCGAGCGATCGAGGGAGGGGTACGTCCGGGTGCTGCACGAGCTGGGCGGGGGGGCGGAGGGGGAGGAGCTCGAGAGGGCGAGGAGGAGGGGCGCGGCGGCGGCGGAGGGGGAGGGGGGCGGGAGTGGCAGCAGCAGCAGCAGCAGAGACGAGCTGTGAAGGAGCAAATGGACCCGGCGGCTCGCCCCCTCCTCCCCGGCTCGCGCGGCGCGCGGCGGCGGCGCGCGCCGCTCTTTTCTCGTGTAAGCTCTTCGCTCGGACCAGGGCTTTCTCCCTTTGTGTGGCTCTAAAAAAAAAAAAAAAGTGGAGGAAGACGAACAAACTCACTTTTCGGTCAACTCGTTCGCATTTTGTCGACAGCGCGTTCTCTCTCTCTCTCTCTCTCTCTCTTTCTCGTTCTTTCTTCCTCGTCGTCTTCTCTCTTTCGCGTGCAGAAGCAAGGGGAAGCGAGTCTCCCCTCCGCTCTCGGAGCACAGAGCGCGACAAAGAGAGCCTCTACAGGGAAAGGCGAACCGCATTCGAAATGGACGTAACCTCCGCCAATGCCCCGTTCGCTTCGACGTCTTCCGCTGCCTCCCGCCTCCTCCTCCTCCGGCTCGACGGCGCCTACGCAGCCCTGTCCGCCGCGCGCGACGAGAACACGAGGCTCCGCGACGAGGCGGCGAGGCTGCGAGCGGAGAGGGCCTCGGCGGCGGCGGCCGCCGAGGCCGCATGCGCGGAGGCGCGGCGGGACTCTTCGGCCGCAGCAGAGGCAAGAGAGCTCCTGTGCGAGATGAAGCTCGCCCTCACCGCGGCCCTGGCCGACGCGGCCTCGGCCCGAAAGAGCGCAGAGCGGGACAGGAGGCTCTCCAAGACGGCAGCGGACGAGGCGACCGCGGCCAAGTCCCGGAGGGACGCCGCGGCCGCGCTGGCGGGCAGGTGGAGGGCCGAGGCCGAGCGCGAGAGCGCCGCCGCCGTGGCCGCGCGGGCCCAGTTCCGGGACGACGCGAGGGAGCTGACGAGGCAGCGATCTGAGGCCAGGGAGGCGCTGCGGAGGTGGCACGCGTCGGCGGTGGCCGCGAGGGCCGAGGCGGACGCGGCGAGGCGGGAGCTCGACAGGGAGAGGGAGCGGGGCGCGGCGGCAGAGGCGCGGTCGCCGCAGAGGGTCGTCAGGGTCGAGGTCGTCCGGGGGGAGAGAGGCGCGGCGGCGGAGGAGGAGGAGGAAAGAGGAGGGAAGGAGCAGCAGCGGCCGTCCGGGCCCCGCGTCGCGGCATCTCCGCCTCCTCCTCCTTCTTCTTCAGCCCTCGAGGCCGTCGTCGCCTCCCTGGAAGGGGAGCTCGAAGCGCTGGAGAGGCGTGCGGCGAGCAGAGGCGGCGGCGGCGGGCGCTTTGCTCCGCTATCAAAGCCGGCGGCGGCGGGGGCAGCGGAGGACAGCCACCGGCGCCGCCTCTCCGCCGCCCGCAGGCCCCCGCTGACCCCGCTGCGCGCCGCCGCGAGGTGATGGTGATTTGTTGCAATTGTTCACATGTCTTTTGTACCTTTTTTTAATCTCTCTCTCCCTCTCTTTTCACGCAAGCGCGAGCTCCTTGGCCCCCGTCGCCGCGGCCGCCGCCCTGGCCGCCCTCTCGGCCCTCTTCGCCACGGCCTCCTCGGCCCCTCTCGCCCGCTCCCTCGCCTCGCTCGCCACGCTCTCCTTTGCCGCGGCCAGCGCCTCGTTCTTCTCGGCCTGCGCGACGGCTTTTCTGCCTTTCCCGGCGCGGGCCTTGGGGCCCCAGTGCGGCTCCGGGTTGGGGAGGAAGCGGGCCGCTTTCCTCTTCTGCGGCAGAGCGGCGGCAGCTCCGCCGCCGCCGCCCGCGCCCGCTCCTGGTGCTCCTGCTGTTGCTCCTGCTTCGCCGGGGAGCATTAGTCCGGAGCCGTTGGGTCGAGCCGCTCCCTGCGCGCGGGCGAAGCTGGCCTTGAGCTCGGGCTCCACCGACAGAATCCTCTCCGCCGAAGACAGCGGCGGCGCGCCGCCGCCATCTTCGCCGCCGCCGCCGCCTTTGCCTTTCAGCTGCTGCTTCTTCGCCGAGGGCGCCCCCCCGCGGCCGCCACAGTGCTCGGCGACCCAGCACCGCATGATGTCCCACACCACGGCCGGCGGCGCATCCGTCTTCAGCGCCAGAGGGCAGGCGTGGGACCCGCTGACCCTGAAGCCCGCGTTCAGCACCGCCGACCTGAGCGCCTCGGCGGGCGGCGGGGTGCAGCGGAGCGTGCGGCTGAGCGAGTGCATCGAGTAGTAGAGAGGCGCGTCGGGGAGCTCCTCGGCGACGGCGGTGAGGAGGGCGAGGACGCGCGGGGCGGCCTGGTAGACGGGGACGACGGGGAGGGAGGCGGCGGGAGAGAAAGCGGGAGGCGCCGCCCCTCCCGCCGCCGCCCCTCCTGCCGCCGCCGCCGCCGCCGACGCCTCAGCCGCCCTTTTCGCCTCCCTGCTCACCGTCGCCACCTCGGCTGCGACCGCCCGCACCCACTCCAGGTCGTGCAGCTTCCCTGCCCACAGCGGGCCCCCCATCGCCCACCTCGCCCCGGTGTGCGGGCACTCGACGGCCGGCACGGCAGGGGCGACGGCGGCGACCACCTTGGCGTTGTTGGGGTCCCGCGCGCCGTGCCGGTTGGGCTTCGAGGCGTCCCTTCCCACGCGCTGCAAGTGGAACGAGTCGCACCCGACCGACTGGTAGACATGCGCGAGCCTCAGGGGGAGCGACTTGGCCGCCCCCGGCGCGGCCCGCACGCGCACGAAGACGCGCGCGTAGAAGTCGATCGACGCCGACAGCAGCGGCTCGATCGTCCTTCCGGCCCGCGCCGCCGCCGTCTCGACCGCGGCCAGCAGGATGCGCAGGCCCTGCTCGTGGCCGTAGGGCTTGTGCAGCGGCATAGAAGCGTATTTCGAGTAGCAGGACCCGGGGTTGGCGCCGCAGAGGACTGCCATGTCAGTGGCGGTGACGCAGAGGAGGCCTGAGGAGAGGAGTTTTTTTTGGGGGGTGAGTTTAGAATAAGACAATTGTTAGGGTTGCCAAATCTTTCTTTCTTTCTTTTCTTCAAAAAAATGAGAAAGCTAATTCCCTTACCACCGTGCGAAACGGCTCTCACTGCGGCGTCCAGCAGGGTCGCCGGGCTGCCGTAGGGGTCGAGGTCGACGACGTCGTAGCAGTTAGCGTTGGCGAGCATGACGAGGCGCGCGTCGCCCTGCGAGGGGCGGACCCGGCGGGCCCGCTGGGAAGGGAGAGGCGGAGGGTCTTCCCCTCGCGCGCCGGCGGGAGCGCCGCTGCTCCCGCCCTCGGCGGCAGCGCCGCAGTTCAGCGCCACGTTCCTCCGCATCGCCGCGACGGCGCTCGGGTCCAGATCCACCGCGTGGATAGAGTCGACGCCCTCGATCTCCAGCGTGTAGCGGAGGGCGCGGAGGCCCGTTGCGGCGAGCCCTTCCAGCACGCGGAGTCCCCCGGGGCCCGTGCCGACAGCGGCGGGCGTCCGGGGCGGCGGCGCGGCGATTCTGGTGCCGCCGCTGACGCTCCCGCTCCCGCTCCCGCCCTCCTCCTCCACCTTGTCCTTCTCCTGCTGCTTCTCCTTCCTCCTCTTGTCCCCGCTGTTGTCCTCCCTACCGCTCCGCGGGGCCTTCGGCGCCGTCCCGCTCGCGAACTCGGCTTCCCTGCGAGCGGCAAAGACCCGCAGGCAGGCGACGCTGAGGTCGCGGTTGACGACCTGGACCGGGTTGTAAAAGACCTCGTGCGCTTTCTGGGAGATCGAGGCGCGGCCCTCTGTGATGACGACGACCTTGCTGCTCTCGTCTCCATTGGCGGTGGTGGTGTTCTCGGCGTTGTTGGCGGCGTCCTTCTTCGTCGAGGTTGGGGCGGCGGCGGCGGCGGCGGTGGCGGGAGCGTCGACGATGCCGGCAGAGGCGCTCCTGATTTATTTTTAAAGAGAGAGAGAGAGAGAGAAAACCGATGATTCAAACGGGAGTGAGAGAGTTTTTTATTCTGCAGACACGCTCAAAACCGATGAGGGTGTCTCATGGTTCCTCTGAGCGGGAGACAGGGCGTTTCCGAGTGCTCCAAGTGCTTGCATCCGAGGAGCAATGGAAAAAAAGTCGAGCGGAGCGGCGGCCGAAAAGAGCTAGCCAGTTTAAAATGTGAAAGAGTGTCAGGCCCCTCTCTCCCCTGCATCCTTTGTCCTCTTACCCCTCTGCAGGTGGGGGGTTCTCTGTCATGGCTCTGAGCAGGGAGGAAGAAAAGAGCTGCGGAAGAAACAGAAGAGAAACAGAAGGCGGCGCTTTTCCCTCTTCTGTCCAATCGTTTTCTTTTTTCGTGTTCGCTCTGGGGGGAAAGACTTCAAGTGAGCTCGCCTCAGTTTTTTTCCTTCGCTTGGCGACGACGTCGGGAGGAAGAGAGGAAGAGAGAAGGCGGATTCGCTTCCTTCTCCTCTCCTCTCCTCAGGGCAAGAATCATGACGCTCCCTTACATCCTGCGCCAGGCGGTCGCGCTAGACGTCGACACGGACGCGCGGAGGTTTAGCGGGTACGTTGCGAGAGAGGGAAAAGGAGCAAGGTCAAGAAGATCTCTCTGGGCCATCGCTTTGATCGCTTGATGCTTCGTCTTCATTCTGTTTTCTCCCTCTTTCTTCTGACTCTCTCTTCTCTTCTCTTCTGCCTGCCTCCGTTCTCTCCTTCTCCCCTCACGCAGGCACACCGAAATCGATGTGGAGTTTCCAGCAGAGGCAACGTCGATCGGTAAGAGAGGAAGGAGAAGCGAGGGTTTGTTCAATCAGTTTGACAACGGATTCTTCGTTCGTCACCTCTCAACCCCGCTTCCCTCCTCTTTCTCGTAAAAAACTCGTTTTCCAACAGGTCTCCACGCCTGCGGCCTCTCCATCTCCTCGGTCACCCTCGACGGCGCCGACTGCCCCTTCGAGCTCGCCCCGACGCCAGCGCCCGGCTCCCTACCGCGCGAGCTCTCCGAAGAAGGAGACGCGCAGCAGCAGCAGCAGCTGCGGAGTTTTTCTTCAACGAGCGTTGCCGCGGCGGTCGCCGAGGCCGCCGCCTTTTCCTACGCGAGCGTCCTCGAAGCCCGCGAGAAGCCCGAGTTGCTTATTCAAGTACCCCCGGAGAACGAAAGCGCTGCTCGCAACGGGAGGAATAATAAAGGCGAGAGGAGGGAATCGGGCGCGGGCGCGGGAGAGGGAGAGGAGGAGCAGATGGAGGTCGACGGCGGCGGCACCAAGGACGTCGGCGGCGGCAACGGCAACGCCGGCGACGAGGCGAAGAAACCTTCCTCGTCCGCCGACCACCTCCGCCGCGCCACCCTCCGCATCCGCTACGCCGTCTCCCACCCCGACCCGCGTTCAGGCCTCCGCTTCTGGGGCAGCTCAGGATCATACGCACACACGACACCGGGCGAGCCGTACGGCGCCCGAGCGTGGCTCCCGACCGTCGACGACCCCCGCGCCTCGTTCGCGCTCGACACGCGCGTCACCGTCCTCGACTCGCTCACTGCGATCGCTCCCGGCGTCCTGCGCCGACTCAGGCCCGCATCGGCCCGCAGGGACGACAGGCTCAGGCGCAGGAGGCGCACGTTCGCGTTCGAGTGCCCGCTGGCGCTGCCGGCCTCGATGGCGGCCGTGGTCGTGGGCCCCTACTGCCGCGTCGACGACGGCGGCGGGGGCGGGAAGGCGGGGCCGGACGCGGAAGCGCTGCGGGGCTCGAGGAAGCGCCGCTCGGGCGCCGCCGTCTCGTGCTTCGCGCCGCCCTCCGCGGCGCCCCTGCTCAAGTTCGCCGCGGCCTCGCTCAAGCTGGCCCTCGACGCCTTCGAGGGGTACCTGGGCGCCCCGCCGCCCGGCGGCGCGCTGCACGTCGTCTTCGTGCCCGCCGAGGCCGCGCCGGCGCGCCACCGCCCGGGCTCGGCGGCGGCGCCGGCCGCGGGGGGCTGCCTGCTGCTCTCCTCCACGGACGCGCTGTTCGGTCCCAGGCAGGGGCCGCCCTCGTCCGTGGAGGCGAGGCTCGCGCTGGCGCGCGGCGCCGCCGCGGCCTGGTTCGGCGCGCTGCTGCGGCCGCGCGACGGCGGCGGCGACGCCGACGGCTGGCTGCTCGAGGGGATCACGCGCCACCTCGAGGCGCAGCTGTTCGCCTCGGCGCGCCTGGGGGTCAACGAGGCGCGGTGGAGGGCGAGAAGGTGCAGGAGCTCGGTGATCGGGGCCGACGACGGCGTGGCGCCGCCGCTGTGCCTGTCGAAGGAGGGGGAGGAGGCGGAGGAGGCGGCGAGGGCGGCGGCGGCGGCGGCGGAGGCGGGGGGGGGAGGAGCCAGGGGGGCGGCAGGAGGAGACAGGGAGAGGAGCCGGGCGCGCCTCTTCGCGTCGCCGACCCCCTCGCGCCTCCTCCGCGGCACCGAGCTCCTAGACCCCTCGCCTCTGCGCCACTGGAAGGCCTGCGAGGTGGTCGCGATGCTGGAGCGGCGCGCCGGGGGCGACGCGTTCCGGAGGGTGCTGCAGCGGATGGTCGCCGAGGCGAGCGGCGCCGCCGAGGCCGAAAAGGCGAGGACGGCGAGCGGCGGCGGCGCCGAGGAGGAACAGGAGGAGGAGGAGGCAGCGGCAGCGGCAGCAGCAGCGACAGCAGCGACGACAGCAGCAGCAGCTCCCTCCCTCTCCCTCCCCGCCCCTTCCTTGGCCGCCGCCGCAGCGGCAGCGGCAAAGGTGAGGCCCCCGACGCGCCTCGTCAGCGCCCGCGACTTCGTCGTCGAGGTCGCGCGCGCGGGCGGCTTCCGCCGCGACGCCGCGCCGTTCCTCGAGCGCTACGTCTTCGGCTCCGGCGCCCCCGCCCTCGTCGCGGCGTTCACCTACCACCGCAAGCGCAACGTGCTCGAGGTTGCGATCAGGCAGTCGGGCAGCCCCGCCGCGGCGCGCGCGGCGGCCGCGGCCGAGGCGGCGGCCCCCAAGGAGGGGTCGTCGGTCGGCCTGGTGCGGCTCGCGGTGCGCGAGCCCGCGGGGTACGCCGAGCACCTTGTCCACGTCGGGGCCGCGCCGACGGTGCTCGCGGAGCTGCGGGTCGCGCCGCCGCTCAAAAAGTCGAGGAAGGCGGTCGGGGGGAGGAGGGGGGCGGCGGCGCGGAGGGAGGAGAGCGCCGAGCCCGGGGAAGGGGGCGAGGGCGAGGACGGCGAGGACGGCGGCGAGGGCGGCGGCGGCGGCGGCGGCGGCGAGATGGAGGGCGACGACGAGGGCGGGGGGCAGGCGCGGGCGGGATTCGGGGGAGGAGGCGCCGGGACGGCTGCCGGAAACCAGGGCGCCCAGGGCGACGACGACGCGCTCGACGTCCCCGACGGGCAGCAGGTCGTCTGGGCGCGGCTCAACCCCGGGAACGACGTGCTGGCCGCCTCGTCGGTGCTGCAGGGGGAGTGGATGTTCTCGCAGCAGCTGGCGCTGTCTCGAGACGCCGCGGCGCAGGCTGAGGCGGTGGCCGGGCTCGCGGCGCTGCGGCCGACGACGCAGGGCGTGGTGGCGCTGCTGGCGGGGGCCCTGGAGAACCCGGGGCTGCACTGCAGGGTGCGGGCGGACGCCGCCGCGGCGCTGGCCGCGACGGCGTTCGGAGGTGGCGGTGGCGGCGGCAGCGCAGCAACCGGAGGAGAGAGCGGTCTGTTCTCCGCCCTCCAGCCGCAGCCGCAGCAGCAGCATCCCTCCCCTGGCGGCCTCGATGAGACCGACGGCGCCGGCCTCGACCGCCTCCTCCGCTGGTTCCGCCGCTCCACGACGACGGCCGACGCTGCCGGGAACCCTCTCCCGAGGCCGCTGCGCGCCCTGTCGGCAGACGCGCCGCTGTCGGTCGTGCTGGCCTCGGCGGCGGCGGCGATCGGGAGGGCGCGGGACGTGGATGGGAGGTCGCCCGACGAGGCGGTCGACGCGCTCTGCGACGTGCTGCTGGTCGGAGGCGCCGGCTCCTCTTCCTCCTCGCCAGAGGCCCCGGAGACGCCCGGCGCCTCGCCCTCGCCCGCCCCGTCCTCCGCGTCCTCCTTCGCCGCGGCCGCGGCGGCCCTGCTCGCCGGCGGCGGCCCCGCCTCCGGCGACGACCTCGTCGCCTCCCTGCTCTCCGCCCTGGGGGCCGCCCGCCCGCGCTCGCCCGCGGTGGCCGCGCGCGCCGCGGCCGCCGTCGACCGCTGGCTCGCGCACGACGCGGCGTGCCCGAGCTTCCAGCGGGTCGTCGGCCGCGCGGCGGTAGGGGCCGCGGCGGCGCTCGTCGTCGCCGCCGCCGCGGATTTTGCCGCCGCCCGGGTCCCCTCTTCTCTTTCTTCCGGAGAGGCCCCTCCGCCCCTCCTCCCGGCCTCGGCGGCGGCCGCCCTGGCGCGCCTGCGGGCCTCGCTGGACGCCGCGGCGGACCCGGGGGCCTACCACCTGCTGCGCGCCGCGGCCGCCGCGGCGCGCGTCCAGGCGGAGGGCGCGCTCCTCGGCCCGGACGCCGCCGTCGCGGCCGCGGCGGACTCGCTGGCGTTCGACCTCGCGCCCAGCGTGCGGTCCGCGGCGCTGGAGGCGCTGCTGGCGTCGCTGCGCAGGGCGTGGGAGGAGAGCGGCAGCAGCGGCGCCGTCGCGCAGCATCAGCAGCAGCAGCAGCAGGGCTGGATGAGGCGCTCTTCTGCCGGAGGAGGAGCTGCTGCCGCCGCCGCCGCCGCCGCCGCCGCTGCCGCCGCCGCTCCTCTCCCTCCGCCGCCGGCGCGAATCTCCCCTTCGAGCCTCAGGACGCTCTTCTCGCTGCTCTCGGCCCCAGACGCCCCGCCCGCGGAGGCGCACCTCGCGTTCATGGCGCTGCGGGTCGCCGGAGGGAAGCCCCCGACGCTCTTCCGCAGCGGGGCCGTCGGTGGCGGGAGCGGCAGGGCCGCCGCCGACGCCGCTCCCGCCGCCGCCGCTGCCGCTGCTGCTGCTGCTGCTGCTGGCGCTGAGGTCGCGCCTCCTCTTCCTCCTCCCGCTGCTCAGCAGCAAGAGCAGCCGCAGGTCCCTTCGCCGCTTGCCGGCCTGGGCTACGTGGGAGAGGCTGTGCGCCTGAGAGAAGAGCAGGAGCAGGAGCAGCAGCAGGAGCAGTGGTTTGCGCCTCCGCCACTGCCTGGAGACGAAGGCGAAGACTCCGCTGCCGCTGCGGCTGCCGCTGCGGCAGCAGCGGCAGCCGCAGCGATGCCGCCTCCGCCGCCTCGCTTCTCACCGATGCCCTCGGCTGGTGGGACGGCCAGCGGCGGCGGGACCAGGGCGACGACGACGAGCGCGGCGGCGAAGCGCAAGCGCGGCGGCAGCGCCGGGGGAATAAGCGGCGGCGGCGGAGGCCGCTCGGCGACGAGCAGCCTCAAGGCGCCTGGCACGCTCCGCTTCAAGCTCCCCACGCCGTCGTCGGACCCGGCTGCTGCTGCTGCTGCTGCTGCTGCTGGAGAGCCGCCGCGCCCCTCGATCAAGGTCAAGCTCCCTTCGAAGCCCTCGATCAAGATCAAGCTGCCCGCGGCCGCGACGGCGGCGGCGGTCTCTCGGGCGCCGTCGTCGTCGGCGCTCGCTGAGGGAGGAGGTTTGGCGGCGGAGGTTTCGAGCGGCGGCGGCGGCGGCGGCAGAGAGGGGCCCTCTCCTCCCAATGCCGCTGCTGCTGCTGCTCCGCCGCCTCAGGCGCCACCGAAACTCAAGCTCAAGTTCAGCTTCGGCGGGGGCGCGAAGAAGAGCGGCAGCGTGAAGCCCGAAGAGGGGGCGGGAGAGGAGGGAGCTGCCAAGGGCGGCGGCGAAGGCGGCGAGGGCGGCGGCGGAGGGACGACGGCGGCAGCGACGGCGGTCTTTGGGGCCGCTCCCGTTGCGGCTGCTGCCGTTCCGCCGCCGCCGCCGCCGCCGCCTCCCTCTGAGGCTGCTCCTGCTACTGAAGCCACTGATGCTGCTGCTGCTTCTGTCCCGACGGAGGCGGCGGAAGCTCCTGCCGCTGTTGCTGCTGGTGTGGGAGGGGGAGAAGCGCAGGCCGGAGCAGCTCCCCCTCCTCCCCCTCCGGCAGCGACGGCGGGAGAGGGAGCGGCGACAGCGGGAGCGGCGGCGGGGGAGGCAGCAGCCCCGGCCGCGCCTCCTCCTGCCTCGGCAGCACCAGCCTCGGAAGAGCCCGCATCCGTCGCTGCTGCTGCGCCTCCATCTGAGGAGCAGCAGCATCCTGAGGCAGTAGCGGAAGAGAACAAGGCCGGCTGATTTGTGTAAAAGCACTTGAAAAAAAAATGGAAAATGGAAAAAAGATGAGTCGCTTCCTCGAAAAGCATCATTTCTCCGCTCGAGCCGCGGCTCTTTTCTCTTTTTCTTTCTTTTTCTTTCCCTCTTTCTTTCTTTCTTTTTCTTTCACCGCCTTTTGCCTCCTGTCAAACCGGAACCAAACCACACCGCGGGCATGGTCACGCCGCCCGAGCGCGCGCCTGGCGCCGAAGAGGTGAGATTTGAGAGAGGAAAAGGGAGGAAACGAGTGGAAAACGAGTGAAAAACGACACTTTCTGTCGCCTCTCCAAGAGCGTTTCCGTCTTCCCGCGTCTTTCCTCCCCTCTCGTGCCCGGTTTTCGGCCCAGCTCTCGCCGTCAAGGGGACGCGTCGAGATGCGCTCCGTGCGCCACGGCATCGGGTTTGGGCGGAGGAGGCGAGGGGGCGAGGCGCGAAGAGGCGGCGCGTTTTAGTTTTCGTTTTTTCGAGCGGCCAAGGCGACGACGAGCGAACGAAACGAGCGAAACGAGCCAAGGCGCCCGCGAGAGGGAGAGGCAGGACAGAATTCGAATTCCTTTTTTCCTCACGTTTTTTTTTCCCTTCCCCGCCTCGACAAAACCCAAACATTGTAAAGCCCGCGCCGCCTCCTCCGCCTCCAGGAGAGCAGGCGCGACAGCAGCAGGAGCAACAGGCCAACGCCGGATCCGCTCGCCCTGCTCCGAGCCCCTCTTCAACTGCTGCCTCCCAGCAGCAGCAGCGGACCCAGCAGCAGCAAGAGCGCCGCACTCCGCGCGCCCTCGTCCGCGGTCCGCGCGCCGCGCGTTTCCGCATCGACTACTCCGACGCGACGCTCGCGCTGGGCGCCTCGACGATCTTCGGGTCCAGCTTGCTGCAGCAGCAGCAGCAGCAGCAAGGAGAAGAAGGAGGAGAAGAAGAAGAAGCGGCTCCGCCGCCGCTGCCGCCACGCCAGCCGCTGCTCCCTGTGTCTTCTCCTCCGCCCCCGCCTCCGCCTCCTGCTGCTGCTGCTGCTGCGACGTCCCAGCGGCGCAAAGAGCCCCTCAGAGCAGCCCTTAGAGAGCAACAGCAAGAGGAGCAGCAGCAGCAGCAGCAGCAGCAGCAAGAGCAGCAGCAAGAGAAGGAAGTCACTCCGGCGGGAAAGGCACTCCGCGGCTTCTCCCCCGCGAAAGTCTCGGCCGCTGCCGCTGCTTCTCCTCAGCCTCCGCCTCTGCCTCCGCAGCAGCAAGAAGAAGAAAGAGAAGAAGAAGATGCTGCGGCGCCCGTTGTTGCTCCTGCAGCAGCGGCGGCCGCGGCCCCTCCGCCGCCACCGCCGCTGCAGCAGTACGACTTCCGCTCCGGGCCGCTGCTCCTCGAGGCGCCGCCGCCGATGCTTCCGCGCGCCGCGCCTCCGCCGCTGCCGTCGGCTCTTCAGAAGCAGCAGCAGCAGCAGCAGCAGCAGCAGCAGCAGCAGCAGCGCGCCCGCCTCCTCGCCCGCCGCCCCCGACAGCAGCACCAGCTCCCCCCCCCCTCTTCGGCAGCTCCTCCTCCTCCTCCCCTCGTCTCCCTGCCGATCGAGCTCTGGGCCCGCGTCCTCGCCCGCCTCCCGGCCTCCTACCTCACGCACGTCGCCCCCCGGCTCTCCCCGGCCCTCCTCCGAGCCCGCGACTCGGGGGCCCTCGCTCCTCGCACCGCGCACTGCTACGGTCCCGCCTGGGCCCGCGCCGCGGAGTTCGAGCGCCTGGGGCGGCTCGCGCCGGCCACGAGGGCGCTCGAGCTGCGCCCGCGCTACGGGGAGGCCGAGATGGTCGGGCACGCGCTCCGCACGCTGTGGCCGCCGCGCTCGCGGCTCCGCGAGGTGAGCCTGCGCTACCACCCGATCAGGGGCGTCGACGCGAGGCGGGACCCGCTGGACCGCGGGCTCGACGGCTGCCGCGGCGGCGACCGCCGGCCGGGGGCGTTCTGGACGCGCGCCGCCGTCGAGCGGCCCGGCCTCGCGGGCGAGCTGGCCGCGGCCAACACCTTCACCGAGGCCACGGTCCAGGAGTGGCCGGAGACGCTGAGCGAGGTCCTGGCGGAGCTCGCGGCCGCCGGGCTCGCGTCGCGGGCGCCGCCGGCGCGGGCCGGGGGGGCCGCGGGGGGGGCCGCGGGGGGGGCCGCGGGGGGGGCCGCGGGAGTGGGGGCCGGAGGGGGGGCGGGGCCGAGCCCGAGCCCGATCGAGACGCTGCGGGTCGTCTGCTGGAGCCGCGCCGCCGGCGCGGCGGCGTTCGGGCGCGGGAACCGCGGGGCGGGCTCGCTGGCGAGCGAGGCGCTGTTCGTGGAGCAGCAGGGCAGGGAGGCGGAGCGCGCGAGGGAGCTGGCGAGGAGGCGGTGGCTGGAAGGGGAGGGGGGCGGCGGAGGAGGGAGGGGAGGCGGGGGAGGGGGGGGAGCGGGGAGTCGAGGCCGCGGCGTCGGCGGCGCCGGCACTGGCCGCGGCGGCCTCTTTCGAATCGGCTCGCGCGGCCGTGGCCACCGCTCAGGCGTCCAGCGCCTCCCGGCGCTGTTTCAGCAGCAGCAGCAGCAGCAGCGGCAGCAGCGGCAGCAGCGGCAACACGACGACGACGGAGACGACCCTCTCCTCCCTCGGTTGGCCATCCCCGGCGACCGCTTTCCGTCCTCGCGCGCGGTCCTCGCCGCCGCCGCCGCCGCCCTCCGCCGCCCGCGGGCGGAGGGGCCCGCAGGCCCGCTGGTCTACCTCAACAACACCGCCGCGAGCGCGGCCGAGTCGGTGGGCGCGCTCGGGGGCTCCCTGACGCGCGCGGAGCTGGTGGCGTTCCCGTTCTTCGACGACAACAGGGCGTTTGACGCGCTGCTTCCGGCGCTCGCCGCGGTCGGGAGCGGAGGGAGCGGAGGGAGCGCGAGCGGGAGCGGGAGCGGGAGCGGCGCCGACAAAGGAGAGAAGCGCGGGGGCCTGCGCTCCCTAGCCGTCGCGCTCCGCGACCCGCGCGTGCGAGCCCACGTCCCCATGATCCACGAGCCCCGGCCCCGGGCCCCGATCCTCTTCGGGGCCTGGGGCTCGCCGGCCTTCGCGGCGGCAGACGCGGCGCTGCTGCGCTGGGAGCGGCGCTGGACGCGGCAGCTCGTCGGGCTCGAGCGCGTGGGCGCCTTCTGCCCGCGGCTGGAGCTGCTTGGGGGGACGCTGGAGGCGCTGGAGCTGTTCGCCGACGAGAGGCTGGTGCTACCGCGCGGGTTCTTCGGGGCGGCGCCGCTGGCGGCGACCGGAGCGGGAGGAGGAGGAGGTGGGGGAGGAGGAGGGGAGGCGCGCGGGCGCCGCCGCAGGCGCCGCTCGAGCGACGGCGACGACAGCGACGGCGACGGCGACGGCGGCAGGCGCGGCGCGCGCCAGCAGCAGCAGCTACAGCAGCAGCAGCAGCAGAAGCGCCCCCCGGACCCTGCCGTCACCATCTCTGCCGCCGGTATCTTCGATTCTCCTTCCCTTCCCACTCCCTGGGAAGACTGTCAGCCGCCGCCGCCGCCGCAGCAGCAGCAGCAGCAGCAGCTCGGGAGCGCTGGCGCGCCGGCGATGGCAGGAGAAGGAGAGGGAATCGGCGTCGGCGCGGAGAGCCCCGAGGCGGGGCGCGCCGACAGCGGCGGCAGCGAGGACATCGAGGAGACTGAGGAGGAGGAGGAAAGAGAGGAGGAGGAGGAAAGCGAGGAGGAGGAAGAAAGCGAGGAGGAGGAGGAAAGCGAGGAGGAGGAAGAAAGCGAGGAGGAGGAAGAAAGCGAGGAGGAGGAGGAGGAAGAGGAGGAGGAGGAAGAAGAGGACGCCGCCGGCGTCGACGGCCTCGCCGTCGCGGCTGCGGGGACCCTCCCGACCCGGACGGGCCTGACCGCGTCGCTCTCGTCTGCCTCCTCTTCCCCGAGCCCCTCTTCTTCCTCTTCTTCTCCTGCCGACAACGTCGATGGCGAGGAAACGCTCTCGCAGCCGCAGCCGCCTCGCCGTCGCCGCGGCAGCAGCCGCAGCGACGACGGCGACGGTGACCTTTTCGAAACGCCCCCCTCTCCTCCCACCGCCGCCGCTGCTGCTGCTGCTGCTGCTGCCGCTGCTCCCGCTGCCGCTGCTTCCTCCTTCTCCAAGCTCCCGCTGCTCAAGCACCTCGCCTTCGTCTTCAAGGGAGGGACTTCGTCTCTCGAGATCGACGAGTGGGGAGTGGTCACCCGCCGAGGAGGAGGAGGTGGAGGAGGAGGCGTTGAGAGAGCGGAGGAAACTTTCGACAGCGGCAGCGACGACGAGCGCGACGGCGGCGAGGTGTGCCCTCCTTCTCTGCAGTCCCCCCCGCGCGGCCCGCCTCGCCGCAGCGCCTCCCTCTCCATCTCCGAGGCCCTGGCCCCTCTGGCGTCGTCCCTGACCTCTTTGGTCTTCGAGGTGCACGGGGAAGAGGGGGTGCTCCCGGCCGAGCTCTTCGGGGAGGCAAGGAGGGGGAGGGGGAGGGGGCGTGGCACCGACGACGACGGCGGCCGCGGCGGCGGCGGCGACGGCGACGCGATGTGCCCTCCGCATCCGACCTCCTCCCTCACCAACCTCCGCTCCCTCTCCCTCCGCGTCGCCAGGCCCCCGACCCACCTCGACAACCCCAGGACCGTCCACGACGGCGCCGGGGGGGCCAGCGCCACGAACCGCCGCACCGGCGGCGGCGGCGGCGGCGGCGGCTCCGGCATCGACCACCCGTTCCTGCGCGGCGGGCGCGGCGACCTCGACCTCGCGCTCTTCGCGGCGCACGCGCCGGCGCTGGAGCGCCTCGACGCGCGCGGCCTCGTCCGCGGCAACCTCTTCCTGTCGCTGCTGCCGACTGCGTGCTCCTTCCACAGGCTGGAGCGCGTCGACCTGCGCGGGTGCCAGAGGAGGCCGCCAGCGCCCCGGTCTGGGGGGGGGGACGCGGAGGAGGGGCGGCGGCCGGGGCGGGCCGCGCCGGCGTCGATCCGCATCAACGAGGCCGGCGGCGACGCCGCGGCCCTCGCGGCGGCGGCGGCGGCGGCGGCGGCCGACGTCGACCGGGCCCAGGAGGCCGCGTCGCGCCTCCTCCTCCAGGAGCGCATGCCTCCGCCGCTGCGCCTGCCCGACGTCGACCTCCCCTCGCTGACCTTCATCGCGCTCGGCTGCCTCCCTCCTCGGGGGGGGTCCCCGACGGAGAGCTGGTGCGGCTTCCGCGGCGCGTGCCCCAACGACGACGAGGACGACGGCGGCGACGGCGGCGACGGCGGCGGCGGCGCCCCGGCGGGCTCCCCGGCCCCGCCGCTCCTCCGTGGCCACCGCGCCGGATCGGCGTCGAGGGTCGCCGCCGAGCTCCAGCGCGCCGGGCTCCGAGAGGTCAGGCTCCACCGCGGCGCGGCCTGGAGGCGCTTCGACCTGTCGAGCCTGGCCTCGGCCCCCGGCCCCGGGAGCCGGCGCTACCCGCGGCTGCGCCGCGTCCTCGTCGAGGGGTGCGTCATCGGCCTCGACCGCACCGCGGGCTGGGGGGAGCGCGAGACGCTGCGGGGCGTGCCGCGGTGCTGCCCTGCGCTGGAGAGGCTCCACGTGCACGGGTGCTGCTTCGAGGAGGCCAAGGGCGAGCGCGGCGGAGGGGAGAGGGTGCTGATGGGGCTGGAGGAAGCGTTCAAGCAGTTCGGAAGGGGCAGAGGAGGAGGAGGAGGAGGAGGAGGAGGAGGAGGAGATGCTTCTCAGCAGCAGCAGCAGCAACAGCGGCCTTCCTCTCCCTCTTCTTCCTCGCAGCCTCTCGGCCGCGTCTGCTTCGGTTGCGATGCGTGGGGGCCCTGGGACGACTGGGTCAAGTGGGACGAGCAGTTTGAGGACTGAGAGAGAGAGGGGGGAGTTTGGTTTTTTGTTCTTTGGTTTTTTTGCTCTTGTTTTTTTGGTTTTCTTTCCAACCTTCTTGCTTCTTTTTCTTCTTGCTCCTTTCTCTTGCTTCGTGTCATAATCTACTGAACACAACAACTTTTTTTTTATTATCTTACAATTTTAAGGAAGCAAATGCGTATGAGACAACAAAAAAGACACTCCGGCGAAGGGAAGGAGGAGAAACAGCAAGCCGCCGTCGGCTTCGCCGTCTTCATCTTTTCCTCTTTCCAAATCCTTCAAACCTCCTCATCATCATCATCAAACCTCCTCGACTTCGACCCTGCAGGGGCTCCTCCTCCTGATCCCCATCGCGGCGATCACCACCATCAGATCCATCGGCAGGCTCGAGAGCGGCGAGACGCCTCCGCCGCGGCGGGGGCTCCAGCACCGCGGGTGCGCGGCAGAGAGGAAGGCGAGCCTCCGGGCCTCCCTCGCGGCCGCGGCCGCGGCGCGCAGCTCGCGGGCGTCCTCGGCGCGGAGGTGGCCCCGCGGCAGCGAGACCTTCACCGACTCGAGTGCGTCGTTGGACCGCAGGGACCGCACCAGCTCGCCCGCGACGAGGCCCCAGAGCCGCTGCCGCTGCCCCTCCCCTGCGGGCGAGCCGCGCGCGAGCTGCCCGCCGTCGAGCGACAGCTGCCTGAGCCCCGCGTTGGCGGCGAGGGACCGCGCAAGCACGGCGCACGCGGCGGTGACGGCCGGCAGGTCCCGCTCGTGGACGCGCCCGAGCTGGATGGAGAGCAACAGGGAGGGCAGCGGGCGGTCGCCGCCACCGCCGACGCCGCCGCCGCCCGCACTGCCGCCGCCCGCGCCGCCGTCCGACCGGATCCGGTCGCCCGCGCCGCCGTCGGCCTCGCCAGGGCCGTCGCGGAAGCCCCCGCCCAGGCGGCACGCGACGACGGCGACCAGCGCCGGGGACGCGCCGTCGAGCCGCAGCGCCAAGACTGCCTCCCGCTCCTGCTGCGCGGCGCCGCCGCCGCCGCCCGCCTGCGCCTGCGCCTCCGCCTGCGCATCCGCCTCGTCCAACCAGCGACCAAGAGCTGAGTGGAGCGCGGTGAGGGCCGCGCGAAAATTCGGGGGGGAGAAGCGCTCGGCAAGCTCGCGGCCGCCGTCCGTGACGCCCGAGTGGCGCAGCAGCTCCTTTAGGCACGCGGTGCGGAGCCTCGAGGCAGAGGGCGGCTCCTCGCCGCCGCCGCCGCCGCCGCCGCCGGGCGTCGCTCGTCGCTGCTGCTGCCCTTGCTGCTGATGTCGATCTTCGAAGACCGAGACCGCGACCGCGGAACCCGGGACGCCGCCGCTCATCGCGGCTCCGAGGGCCGCCCTCGAGTGCCTGATGCCGGCGACGTGACTGATCCAGGAGGCCGGGAGAGAAGAAGAAGAGGAGGGAGAGGAGGGAGAGGACGAAGAGGAAGAGGAAGAAGAAGCCGGGACCGGGACGAAGCAGTCGCAGGCCTGGCAGTGGAGGGCCCTGGCCGTGGAGCGCGGGCCCGGGACTGCGAAGCGTGAGATGTCTGGGGGGGCGGAGCTGCGGGGCGGAGGGGGGCGAGGTCGAGCGTGCCGACGACGGCCGGCGTCGCCCGCATTCGACGCCACCGTCGCCGAGGGCACGCTCCCGAGCTCTCCAGGAGCTCCGTGAAGGACGGACTGGATGTGCTCGATATCGCCCGGCGAATTGAGCTGCCGCTGCTGCCGCCTCCGAGGCGGCAGCGGCGCTGCTTCTCGGTCAACCATGGACCAATGGAGACTGAAAAAAACTTTCTGCGGAGACAGAAAAACTCTTCGCCTCCTCTTTCTCTTCTCTTTTCTTTCTTCTCTCCTCCTTTACAGGCACCGCACCCACGCTGCCGTCACCGTGAGCGCCACCCCTCCCTCCTCGACTTGCACGGAGCACACCGAGTCCCCCCCTCCGCAGCGGCGCCGGGTCGCCGCCGGTTCTCTTCCTTCTCCTCCTCCTCCTCCTTCTCCTCCTTCTCCTCCTCCTTCTTCTTCGAAGACGCCCGCCGCTGCGACGGCCGCGCCGCCGCCAGCCCTGGCCGACAGCGAACAGCTCGCAGCCCACTTGTAGGGGAGCCCTAGCGCGGCCAGCCTTGCCAGGAGCCGTCCCGTGAGCTCGGAGGCGAAGGCGTCGGCGTCTCTGGGATCCCGCGGGTAGCGGAGCAGGAGGGGGAGAGGGTCGTCGTCGGCGGCGGCGGCGGCAGAGTCCCCTTCGCGCGGCGTCAGAGGCAAAGGCGGGGGCGACGACGAGGAGGAGGAAGAGGAAGGAGAGGACGCGAACAGCGCGCTCTTCTCCTCCAGCAGGGAGCGGGCCACTTCCTGTAAGATGGGCTCCACAAAGGCGCGCGGGCGAAGAGGAAAAGCGGGATCGGAAGACATGGCCTTCTTCTTCTTCTTCTTCTTTTTTCGGAGAGGGAAATGAAGAACGAGCTCAGACACAAAAAACCAGAGCCCCGAGATGCGGCGGGCGAGCGAAGCATCGACTCGCCTGCTCCTCCTCCAGCTCTCTCGCCAGCTTCCTTTCTCTCGCTCCCAGCGCTTGCATCAGGCTGCCTGTTCTTCATCTTCTTCTCCGCACTCGACGGATGACGAGAGGAGCAAGAGCGATGGGAGGAGAGAAAGCGACGGCAAAGACGGGCATCAAGATCGGTCGTCGTCGCACTGGCTCGACCGCCGCGCCCCGGCCGCGGCAGAGTGGCTCGACTCGCAGGCCCGCGAGCTCTGGCTCCGCGGGCTCGAGGAGCGGTGCAGCCGCGTCCCGGAGCTGACCGGCCACGAGCTCTTGCTGCGCAGGATCGTTAGCGAGAGGGCCGAGGCGCTGGCGCGGAAGCTCTCGCGGCGGTTCCCCCTCGACGAGAGGAGAGAGCGAGGGAGCGACGGGAGCGGGGACGGGGAGCCGGCGGAAGGACGGACGCCGCCGCCGGTGCCAACGAGCAGGGTGCGCACCCATCTCCGTGCCGCCGCCCTGGTGCGCGCCACGGGAGACGCGCTGCTGCCCTTCTTCCGCGGGGACGAGACGAGGGTCCTCGAGGTCCTGAGAGACGCGACGGGCGGCCGCGCCTCGGGTTTTCTGGCGGCCGCGCTGCGGCTGCAGGCCCGAGCCGCGCCGCTGCTCGCGGCGCTCGTGCCCTCCTGGCCTCCCCTCTCTCGGGCCCTTCTTCTCCCCCGGGGGGCGGGGGAGGGGGAAGGAATGGCAGAGGAGAGGCTGCGGCTGCTGCGGGACGACCACGGGGGGGCCTGGCCGGGGGCCGAAGTCGTCGTCGTCGCCGAAGGGGAGGAGGAAGGGACGGCGGCGGTAGCCAAGGCGGCGGCGGCGGCGGAGCAAGGGCGCGGGAAAAGCTTCTCCTTCGCCTCGCTCGTCCCTTCCCTCCTCCGCGGCGGCAGCGGTCCCCTTTCCAGGGGAGAAGAAGACGGGATGGTGAGGCTGAAGACGACGACGACGACGCTGCGGGTCCCGAGGTGCCTCTATTACGAGATGATGACGATGGCGAGCGACGGCTGTGGAGGAGGAAACGACGACGACGGCCGCGGCAGCGGCAGCAACAACTCTTCTTCTCCTTCTCGGCGTCCGCGCTGGCTCGAGGCCTGCTGCTGCTCGGTAGACGGCGTCTGGTTCGAGCCCTGGAAAAGCAGCGACAGCAGCGGCAGCGGCGGCGGCGACGGGCCCTCTCTCTCCGCGCTCGCGGCGAGGAGCGGCAGCCTCCGCGAGCCCCTCGTGTCGTTCCGGCGGAGGCGCTGGCTGGGAGAGAGCGGCGGCGAAGGCGGAGGCGCGGCGTGCGAGCTCTGCGTGACCCGCGTCGAGGCCGTCCAATCGAGAAGAGAGAGACTGTAAGAAACTAACTGCGAAATGTAAAATGATGATGGAAAGGGTTTATTTTTGGCAATAAAAGGGGGAAAAAAGAGACCAAAAAAGACAAAAATTCGCAAGAAAAAGAATGCCCCCCCCCTCTCTCAACCTTTTTTTTCAAAGGAAGCAAGTGTTGTGGTTTTGCGAGACTCTGTTCTCTACTCCTCCGCCTTCTTCTCCTCGGCAGCTGGGGCAGTAGCGGCAGCAGCGGGAGCGGCGGCCTTCTTGCCGTCCTTGGCAGGGTAGGTGCGGATCCACTTTGCCTTCTGCTCGAGCACAACCGCCGAGCCGCCCGCGGCCTCGATCTTCGCCTTCGCGCTCGCCGAGAACGCCGCGGCGCGCACGGTCAGCGCCTTGCTGATCTCGCCATCGCCCAGGACCTTCAGCGGCAGCTTGCCCCTGGCGCCCGTCGAGCCGACGAGGCGCTCGAGCGACGCGAGGTCGACCTCGGCGCCCGTGTCGCATTCCGAGTTGAGCTGCGAGACGTTGACAGTCACGAACTTGGCGAGGCCCGCCGACATGCCTCCGGCGATACCCTTGAGCTTGGGGACGCGGCGGTAGAGCGGGGTCTGGCCTCCCTCGAAGCCCGGGCGGACGCCCGAGCCGGAGCGGGACTTCTGTCCGCGCATGCCGAAGCCGCAGGAGCCTCCCTATGAGAAGGGCGTTTTTTTTTTGTCGAGGGATGTGGGTGGGTAGTGGGGGGGGGGAATTGTGAGGGTCGAGTTGTTTCGGAATCGGAGTGCCTAGACTAGAAACGAAAGACGCTCGTCGTCGCGCGTGGACCGAGGGGGTGGTGGGAAGAGAGCGCCCAATCCCCGCGGTTGTGGACGGGGGGGGGGGGGGGGGAGAAAAGGGGGTTTCCCCCCCGCTCAGAACGTCGCCGCCGCCGTCCTGGTGGTAGAAACCCCTTTCTCTCGCCCCCCCCCCCCCCCCCCCCCACCCGCGGGATCTGGGGCCTCCTCCCCCCCCCCCCCCCCCCC
>Ga0114918_10000886_pt1 | contig 26411 bp, 28 predicted proteins | sample LantaG_FD_87015 | JGI IMG/M metagenome (GOLD analysis project Ga0114918, IMG submission 87015) | Deep subsurface microbial communities from Baltic Sea to uncover new lineages of life (NeLLi) - Landsort_02402 metaG | ecosystem: Environmental > Aquatic > Marine > Oceanic > Sediment | place...
ATTTAAACACAAGCGCACACAGCGCGCCAGTTTAAAATAGGTAATATGTAAAATTATTTTTGCGTAATTCTCCCCCCATAAATCACATAGCAAATCCCGGGCCGAACAGGATTGGGACGGACCCTAATAAATTCATATCTGGTTCCTCTCGTCTATACGGTGATCTATATTCGTGACAGTCACGTTTTTTGTGCACTGTCACCTGATATTAATAGTTGCTTGTCCCTAGTTTTTCAGTGATTAAATTCTCCTTGCCAGTCACATCTATTCCATTTTCTTGTCTCTCGGTCATATTCATTCCAAAACTCATGCAGCTTTTTCACTGTTTCTGTGTTTGCCCATGGTTTCTCAAAGTGCTCAAACTGGTCAAAAGCGCAGCTTATCAGAAAGTTACCAAAACGGTGGTTTAGTAGTGTCAAGCCAATAAACTGAGAAGTCTTGCATATTACCTTGTGGCCCTCATACAACTTGCCAAGGGTAATCTTGATTTCGTCTGCACCAATCACAGCTCTACTTTCAGGTGTAGCTGCATGGGCAATGAACTTGTTTACATAATCATATATTTCCTGACAATATCCTAATTTCTGTTCTAACCAGTCAAATACTTGTTCCCTAACCATGTCATTTGGATTTTGTTTATTATCAGTAACTCCTACTAAAAAGTCTATGTTTTTATGCATACTCTTGGAATTGAAATACTTCGTAGGACTTATACCCCTATTCCGTCCTATATAGCGAAGTTCTTTCTGCGCTGGGAAGGGCAGACAAAGCTATGGAGATCAGGGAACAAGAAGATCGGCTATGATGTGACTGTCCCGCTGCCGCCTAATGTCAAGACGGTTTTGCTCAATGCCCAGGAGCATACCGGGTTCGGGTGGAAGAGGATCGTCAGAATGACGGATGCCCCTGTGCAGCGGATCTACACCGTATCTGGTACGACTTTCCATCCCAAGTTGAGTGTCTCTCCGCCACTGCCTTGAGATAGAGAAGTCCGCTCACAGCCTCGTATTGCTGATGTAGTGCCGGACACGGGATCGCATGGAGTGCCATCTAACCGACAATCCTGCTGCCAAGCCACTATAGCGTGTGGGACGATGGCCCACACGCTATCACATTGGCTTGACAGCTTTATTATGTATGTTGCATGATAACACGTACCTGCCTACCAAGCGATCACGGCTAAAGAGCATAAATAATGCACTTGCTGAACGAAGGCAAAGCAGCAGGGAATTAGGCAAGCCGATTGAAATAAGCAACAGCATTGGAATGAAGCTGGGATTGATACCGGCCAGGACTTCATGGATGGGACAGAAAACGACGCAGACGATAAATGGTGGATGCCTGAGAATGGATATCCCAGACTTTGGTGGGAAGCCTCTAATTGACTATTTACGATTTATTATCGATTATTTCTTTATATTCTTTGCGCCAATTTCTTTGGCGTTCCAGGTGTGCTTTGCCGGACGGTTATAGTTTTTACAATCGCCAAAAGCGGTTCTAATGCTCAATTCTAATTGTTACCGGCTGCCCTACCACCTCTTGAAGACTGCGGCTGAAAAAGCTCCTTCTGGACAAAGATCGCGATGTAGTGATTCGTGCCGGTCATCAGCTCGCAGCGTACTGAAATCCATCCGGCCTCCTCGGCCTGCTGGATAAGCAGTCCCGGGGACCAGGCGTGCTCCCTTCCTCGTCCGCTGCCGAGCGCCGGATTCATCTCAATCACACAAAACCGGCCGGTAGGCTTGATTACCTTTCGCAAATGACGCAGATAATCCACATGGCTGCCTTCATTCAAGTGGTGATAGGTCTTGGACAAAAAAGCAAGGTCGCAGGAGTTCTCAGGCAAAGCGGTGCCGTCCAGCGGAGACAGGTAAGGCTTGATTTGCGGCACGTTAGCGAGCTTTTCCTTCATATCGTCAACTTTTCTCTGCTCGACCTCCGAAGCGTAAATAACGCCCTCAACGCCGACGAATTTGGCCATCTGCCGTGACCACCAGCCATCGCCGGCCCCGATATCCACCACGACGTCGCCGCTTTTGAGATCCAGTTCCTTCATAACGTAATCGCTCTTTTGGCGGTAGGGATAGCCGCCACTGCCGCCATAAGCGTGTTGTTTGGCATCGACAACGCGCGTGCTCTGATCCGAGTCGGCATAGACCGCTGCCGGGGCGGCTATCAGAATTAGCCATACGAGTAAACTAATGCGGTTGAACATGGTCGGACTCCTTATTCACTTGAGATTCTAATTCACCCCCGCCCAGCGGCGCCGCCGAGCCCTATTGCCGTCAGAATATCAGGCTTTGCTGAATAATTCAAGAAAATGCCGCGTCCCGCAGACATTCTTGCCTGACTTGATCTTAAACGATGCCGAAGGATTTAAAATTTCTTCTTTACGTGTTCAATATATGCTATAATAATTTGGTGTTTGGGAGATTTGTATGATGAGCGTAAAGAAGACACTCAAACTCAGATTTCTGCACATGCTGTGGGCAGCGATGATTATTATGCTCGTGATCTGGCTTATGTCCGTCTTGAAATGCAACATGGCAACACCCGCCTATTGAGCAAAAATACACAGGTCGGGAAACTGTATGCATGTAGTGATCATAGCATTCCTGGTTCAACTCGTAGTTTCGGCCGTCGCGTTATGGCTTGCAATGAAGCTGACAAAAGAAGAAGGCTCGCTGCTCGGCCTTTTTGCCGCCGCTTTATAGCATCGCTGGCGGGCCTGCTGCCCATACCTTACTTTAGCGGATTGCTTTCATTCATTGTGCTGCTGATCCTAATTTCAAAGTTCACCTCAGCCGAAGTCTGGCCGGACGCAGCCCTAATCGTAGTAGTAGCCTGGGGCCTGGCGGCACTTGCCAATTTCGCCCTTATGATGGCCTTGAGATAATAAAGTCTAAGCATGCACAATAGAATTAACCTGCAGATCTCACCACGACAACATTCAGAGCAGTATAATACGCTTTCGGTTAATGTCAGTCGGGTGACATGGCGATTCTGAAGCCGTTATTGAAGTGGATTCGGCAGCCGAGCGGGGTTCTCATGCGGATGTACGAGCGAAGTAGCCAGGGGGGATTGTAGGAAGAGCCGCCCCGTACGACGCCGCGATTGGGCCTGTCAGTCGAGTCCAGCCATGCCGAGCCGTCTGTTGGAGCGCCGTCGGCGCCGTCGTGCCACATGTCCTGGACCCATTCCCAGACGTTGCCGTGCATGTCGTACAGCCCCAATGAGTTAGGCTTCTTCCGGGCGACGGGATGCGTTCTGGTAATCGTATCGGAAGTCCATTTACACCACGCCATCTCGCCGAGCGTGCCGGCGTAATCGCCGGTGGTTCCGGCCCGGCAGGCGTATTCCCATTCGGCCTCAGTTGGCAGGCGAACATCCCGGCCGGTCTTCTCGCTCAGCCACTGGCAGAACGCGACCGCATCGTACCAGCCGATGTGGGTCACCGGCTCGGCGTCGGTCTGGACGACGCCGGGGAAACGCCAGTCCTGGCAGATGATATCATGCCATCCCTTTTCTAAGCCGGCTTTGAAAGCCCAGCCCTGTTTCTCGGCATCGGTGACATAACCGGTGTCGGCCACAAATAAGCCAAACTGTTCGAGAGTGACTTCGGTCGTACACATGTAGAAGCCATGATTGATCGTGACCTTGTGAGCGGGCAGCTCGTAAGTCCATTTGTACTCATCGACGTAGTTGTGCTTGCTTCCCATGATGAATGTCCCCGGGTCGATGCGCAGGAAGTCGAAGTCAATGTCACCGTCGGTCAATGTAAGCCTGGCAGGGCGGCCGGCGCCCGTTGCCAGGGGTTTGCGCGATTTCTTTGCAGCAGAGGCAGGTCGGCCGACTCCGGCATGTTTGGCGCAACGTACGATTCTAAAACCCGTGCTGCACTGTCTGAAGAGACGATATATGCCGTACCGGGATGACGATCTGCACGATTCTTTCGGGCTGCATGCCGAGCCGCCTCGCAGGGCGCGGCGTGATGCGACATCGGCGGGGACATCGGACATCATAGCGGCGCTGCCGTCGGCCGGGGCATTTTTGTAATTCCAGTAATATATATCTTCGCACCATTCCCAAACGTTGCCGTGCATGTCATAGAGTCCCCATGGATTCGGTTTCTTCCGGGCGACGGGATGGATTAATCTTTCGCTGGTAGTATTGTACCAGGCCATTTGTTCGATATCGCCGGCGTAATCCCCGGTAGTTCCGGCCCGGCAGGCGTATTCCCACTCTGCCTCCGTCGGCAGGCGAAAGTTTTGGCCGGTCTGCTGTGAGAGCCATTTGCAGAATGCCTTCGCGTTGTTGTAATCGATGCGGACTATCGGGTGGCTCTCGGTCTGCTCGAATTTCTGATTCTCGCAGGGCCTGTTTTCAGCCGAACCCATGTGATCGGAGCAGCGTCGGCCCCATGTCCAGCCCTTTTTTTCATAACCGGTTGCTTCGACAAAGGCTCTGAATTGGGCTACCGTAACTTCGGTCTTGCCGATGTCGAAGCTGTAGTCGATAGTGACTTTATGTGTGGGCCTTTCATCACCGTCGGCCGAGTCAGAGCCCATAATAAATGTGCCCGGCGGGATAGTAACGAGCTGGAATTCTGTGCCGGCGATTTCAATGCCGGATTCCGGAAGCGCCCATGCGTCAGTAGAATGGATTAAAGTTAAGGCAACAGCGAAAACGATTAAACGGCCGGCTCTTGAATATGAAATACATTCTGGCGACAATTGCTTTACTCCATTAAATCCAGGAATAAATTAAACAGAGATTTCCCGTTTATCTCCGCTTAGCACCTCATTAAGCCTTATTTTAAGCAAAAATATAAAATCTGCCTCGAAAAATCAAGTGTTTGATAAAAAAGTAATGAGCCGGGATCGCTCGATTTTTCGGTTTCGGTGAGGATTGGGGAAAATTCAGGTCAGATTTTTTTCGCTCTAAGTGAAAGCTATTACTTGAGCTATGACGAAATGCCCGGAAGGTCTGATAAAATTGTCGAAAAAAGCGTTACATTGGGCATCGATTGTGGCACTTAGCTATAGTTTTGACAAGACACCAATGAAAAATGAATGGGCAATCGAAGTTTAGAATTAGAAGCGATCGAGTTCACAGTAGAAAATCATACCCTCCTCCACGAAGCTGAGTTTGCCGGTCGCATAAAGATTGCGGCCGGCACGCTTCGCTTTAATCAGACGCATTAGATGTGCATTAAATTGAGAATAGATAAATTATATAACCGACGTATGCACAAACCATCAGCGATCCGCACACTCGGCCTATAACGCGCTTGCTGATTATTATGGCAGCGGCAAAAGCCGCGCTGACGACGACCATGATCCAGTAATCAAGACCTCCCGCCAACCGAGGCCCAACTTCGAATGGTCGAACGACGCCCGCCGTACCAATCACGAGGAGGGTGTTGAAAATATTCGAGCCGACAAGATTGCCGACAGAAATGTCGTGATGGCCTTTGAGGGCGGCCACAACACAGGTTACAAGCTCAGGAAGTGAAGTCCCGAACGCGATGACGGTCAGGGCAATAACTCTTTCGCTCAGGCCGATCCGTATACCGATAAATACCGCCCCCTCCACGGACATTTTTGCTCCCAATGCCAGGCCCACCAATCCGATGACAACGAACAGAATGGCTTTTTTCATATTTCTTACATCGTATTTTGTGTCCGGCTCAAGGTTTTCAGAAGGGCGTTCAGGCTGCCTGGCTTCTCGCCGGGCGGCATAAACCGTTAGAATAATCAATGCTGCAAATATGGCTAATAAGATAACAGCTTCCGGCCTGCTTAAGTTGTTATCTTGCAGTAAAGGCCACAACAGCAGCGCCGCTGCCAACATGACCGGTATCTCGCGAAACAGAGTTTTCCTTTGAACCCTGAGCGGTTGAATCAGAGCGACGAGACCACCTACGAGCGCCAGATTGGCAATATTGGAGCCGAAAACATTGCCGACGGCTAAATCTCCGCCGCCTGTCTTTCGCAGGACGCCGGCAATACTCGCTGCGACCTCGGGCGCCGAAGTTCCCATTGCAACGACCGTAAGGCCAATGATGAGTGAGCTGATACCGAGTTTTTGTGCTAATCCAACCGCACCGGCCACCAGCAGCTCGGCACACTTCCACAATACCAGAAGTCCAAGAACCAAAAGTATGATATGCAGGATTAAATCCATCTCAACGCTTCGGCAAAACAATATCTACGCGTACCGTGTATAATGCCCCCGAATTATAACTTCAGTGCGGATACTTTGGTAAGGAATTTCAAATCCGTTTTAACTTGGATATTCACGAGAAAAGACCGGCCTGCAACGAATTCGGATTTGTCCGTAGTGCCGACCTCGCTCAGATACTACCCACGACCAGGCAGGCATTATGGCCCCCAAAACCGAAGGAGTTGCTCATCGCGATATTGACCTTCGCCCGGCGAGCTTCAAGAGGCACAAAATCCATCTTGAGATCGCATCGTTCATCTAGATTTTCCAGGTTCATCGTGGGAGGGATGATCGATTCGTTAATAACCTTTGCACATATTATAAGCTCTACCGCACCAGTGGCACCGAGTAGATGCCCAAGGCAGCTCTTAGTCGAACTGACCGGTGTTTTATATGCATGCTTCCCAAACACTCTTTTGATGGCTGCACTTTCAGCAACGTCGTTCAGTTCAGTACCTGTCCCGTGTGCGTTAATATAGTCTATTTTTTCCGGCGCCAGACCGGCGTCAGCCAACGCCATCTTCATTGTTGCCGCTGCACCATTTCCGTCCGGCATTGGGGCGGTAATGTGATAACCATCGTCGGTCGCACCGTAACCGAGCATTTCGGCGTAAATATTCGCACCGCGTTTCCTGGCATGACTTTCTTCTTCCAGAACCAAAATACCGGCTCCCTCAGAAAGAACGAATCCGTCTCTGTCTCTATCGAACGGTCTCGATGCCGCCTGCGGATCGTCATTTCGCGTGCTCAGCGACCTGGCAGCGCAAAAAGAGGCCAATCCAATCGGCGTAAGAGCTGCTTCGGTACCGCCGGTTATCATGATGTCGCTTCGTCCGCCGGCAACATTCAAATAAGCTTCTCCAATAGCATGAGTGCCCGACGCACAGGCGCTTACAACACAAAAATTGGGACCTCGCAGGCCATGGCAAATCGCAATATTGCCGCTGGCGGCATTGGCCATAAGCCTTGGAACACAGAAGGGGGATACCTTATTCGGCCCTTTATCCAGGATTCTCAAGTGCTGATCTTCGATCTCCTTGATGCCGCCTATACCCGTACCTACGATAACACCGGCACGAAAAACGTCTTCTTTAGAGAAATCGAGCCCGCTGTCATTTATCGCCTGACTCGCTGCAGCCATGGCGAACTGAGTAAAACGGTCCATTCGCTTGCTTTCCCGCCGGTCAACGTATTTCGTTACGTCGAAGTTCTTTATCTCGCCACCAAACCGTACGGGGTATGAACTGGTATCAAATGATTCAATAACAGAAACACCGCTTCTGCCCTCGCAAAGTGCCGCGAAAAGCTCGTCAGCGGACTCGGCTAAGGCAGTTACACAACCCAAGCCTGTAATAACAACTCGCCGTTTATTCATACTGAAGCTTGTTCGCTACTCTTGGCTTTTGGATTGTGCTACATTTACAATGTAATCGACTGCGGCACCGACAGTCTGGATTTTCTCGGCTTCCTCATCAGGAATGCTCATATCGAACTCATCCTCGAACTCCATGACAAGCTCAACCGTATCCAGTGAGTCGGCATTTAAATCGTTGATAAATGAGGTTTCACGCTTTATCTCATTCTTGTCTGCGCCCATTTGCTCACTTATTATATCGATTACTTTCTTTTCTATCGCCACTACGTCTACGCCATCAGCACTCACTTGTTTATCCTCCCTAATAAAATTAGGAACCTATTTCATAACCTTACAATTAGTGTACAGCAACAAAACTGGTAAGAACAATTATTCCAAGAATTTATTTCGGCGGGTTATATTAACCACAAAGACACTTATCTACAAACATTTTTTTTAATTTTTTTACATTGCCATTCCGCCGTCCACGCAGAGTACCTGGCCGGTGATATAGCCGGCATCATCTCCGGCGAGAAAAACGACAGCCCTGGCCACGTCTTCGACCTGGCCGAACCGCCGGACCGGAATAATCTGCTTTGCGGCGTTTTTAACGGCATCCGGGAGCACAACTGTCATTTCGGTCATAATAAATCCCGGTGCGATGCAATTTGCCGTAACGTTTTTCTTGCCGACCTCCCGTGCAACAGACTTGGTCATACCAATAAGCCCCGCCTTGCTGGCCGCATAGTTGCTTGAACCGGCCTGTCCCATAACTCCCGCTACGGAGCTTAAGTTTATAATACGGCCGAACTTATTTCTGACCATTGACCTGACGGCAACAGCCGTCGCGATAAAGGCGGCACGAAGATTGACGTTGATAACACGGTCAAAATCGTCTTCTTTCATTTGCATCATCAGCTTATCACGAGTTATACCGGCATTATTCACTAAAATTCCTATCCCGCCGTGATCCGAAGCCAATGATTCGAGTATTTCTGTGAGTTGATCCGTATCGGTTATATCTACACATTTGGTGATTACCGTAAAACCGGCCTTTTTTACAACATCCTCAAGCTCAGCGAGCTGCTCGGCATTGATATCCAGCCCGGCGACAATCCGGCCCTGCTTGAGCAGTTCAAGAACGATTGCCCGGCCAATCCCTCTAGCGGCACCTGTAACAACAGCCAGCCTTTTTTCCGACATCCTTGCTATCTCCCAAATAAATTCACGAAAGGCATTAATATGCCGGGCACCGGATTTACCCGGCGGCCTGTTCCAGCAAATCCTTAACCGCCTTTGAATTACTTAAATTAACGACCTTAATTTTTCTATTAATTCTTTTCATAAGTCCTGTCAAAACTCTGCCCGGGCCGATCTCATAGAACATCTCGACTCCATCGTCCAGAAGTCGCTCCATACATTCTTGCCATAAAATCGGACAAGTCAACTGCTTAACAAGACCTTCCTTAATTTTTTCGCCTGTCTGGTAATATTCCGCGTCGATATTGGCGATTATCCGTGTTTGCGAAGGTTCCGTAATTTCAGTATCGGCCAACGCTTTTGCAAGCGCATCTGCAGCACCGGACATCATCCTGGTATGGAACGCTCCGGCAACCTCCAGGCGTACCGCTTTGATTGCTCCGACCTTCAAGGCCAGCTCTTTTGCCCGCCGGCAGGCTTTTTTATCGCCGCTGATGACGATTTGGCCGGGGCAGTTGAAGTTCACAGGCTCCAGAAGATCCCCTTCACCAGCCTCCTCACATAGCCAACGGGCAGTTTCTTCATCCAGGCCGATAATGCTAACCATTGCTCCTTCGTTAGCGTCGGCAGCGGCCTGCATGGCCTGCCCGCGCTTTTGTACCAGCAACAGTCCGTCCTCAAAGTTAATCACTCCTGCGGCGTACAGGGCGGTATATTCGCCAAGACTAAGGCCTGCTGTCACATCCGGAAGTATTCCGCTGGTCGAAGGTTCTGTCTTGAGAACCTCTAAAATAGCTGCTGATGTGGTGAAAATAGCCGGCTGTGAAATTGTCGTGCTGCTCAATTCCTCTGCAGGGCCTTCAAAGCACATTCCGCTCAGGTCGAAACCAATAATTTCGTTTGCCTTCTTAAAAATCTCTGCCGCTGCGGGAAATAAATGAGCGATATCAGCGCCCATTCCCACAACCTGAGCCCCCTGTCCCGGAAATAAAAAAGCCGTTTTCATAATTCTTATCTCGCTCGTTGCCTCATGGGATACGCCTGAGCAATCAAAACTCAACTACATTTGCTCCCCAGGTCAATCCTGCACCAAAAGCAACTAAAATAACAATGTCGCCTCGTTTGATTCTTCCTTTCCTGACACAATCATCGAAGGCAATTGGCACCGAGGCCGCAGAAGTATTGCCGTACTCATTGATGTTTATAAAGACCTTTTCACTCGGCAGATTTAACCGTTTGGCCGCGGACTCAATGATTCTTGCGTTCATCTGATGTGAAACGACCATTGCAAGGTCATCAATGCTCAATTCACAGACATCGAGACAATCTTTAACAGTTTCAACGATTCGCCGAATCGCCTGCTGATAGACTTCCCTGCCCTTTATTTGCATATAGATTTTCTTCGGATCGTCCAGCTTTCTGCTAACCGGATGGCGAGAACCATACGCCTGGCAGTTCAATGCTTCCCAGCGGTTCCCGTCAGAATGCATCGTGCTGTACAAAATACCCCTTCGTCCGTCTTCTTTTCTTTGAAGCACCACGGCGCCGGCGCCGTCCCCGAAAAGAATACAACTGCCGCGATCTGTCCAGTCCGTGATCTTGGTCAAAGTTTCAGCCCCTATGACAAGGGCGTTATTAAGTCGGCCGCTTTCTATAAACTGCTGCACGATAGAAAGGCTATACACAAATCCGCTGCATGCGGCGGACAAATCGAATACCCATGCTTTCTTCGCTTTAAGAGCCCGCTGCACAAATGACGCCGTCGAGGGAAAGACCATCTCCGGCGTGATAGTCGCTACGATAATCAGTTCAAGATCCCGGCCATCAAGCTTTGCCTCGGCCAAAGCCTTCTTTGCCGCTTCTGTAGCTAAAAATGCCGTGCTCTCATTGTCCTCTGTAATATGCCGAACCTTGACACCGGTCCGGGTCGTGATCCATTCGTCCGAAGTGTCAACCATCTCTGCAAGCTCATCATTGGTCAATAATTTCGCCGGCGCAAATGAGCCGTGACCGGCGATGACAGCACGAAAAGCAGGGGGGTGACGGTTCGTTTGATTATTCATCCGTCGTCCTTACGTTAGTTCCCGAAAGATATTTAATGATCTTGTCATTTATTTTTTCCGTGTAGAATCTTTTAGATGCTAAAATCGCATTTTTAATCGTTCTTGCCTGACTTGAGCCATGACAGATTAGCGCTGTTCCATTAACGCCCAACAACAGCGCGCCGCCATACTCATTATAGTCATACTTCTTGTAAATTCTTTTCATCACCGGCTTAAACTTCATCGCAAGCCGAATTTTCTCTTCCATCAGCTCGTGCTTAATCGCCTTAAATAAACCGTCAACAAGACCTTCGGTCAGTTTCAGAATCACGTTGCCGACGAAACCCTCGGTGATGACAATCTCACAGGCACCCCTGAAAATGTCTCTTCCCTCGATGTTGCCGATAAAGTTCATATTCGAATCTGATTTTATCAGTTCGCGTGCCTTCTTAACGACCTCGTTACCTTTTGCATCTTCGGAGCCGATACTCATGAGCCCGACTCTTGGATTTTCAATCCCGAGCAGATGTTTCGAATACACACTCGCCATTACCCCATATTGATAAAGATGTATCGGTTTGCAGGCAATATTGGCACCCACATCACATATTGTTACCGGCCCTTCGGGAGTTGGAAATACTACCGCTATCCCGGGACGATTCACGCCCGGCAGATTTCTCATCCTCATCTGGAAAGCCGCAACACAGGCCCCCGTATTGCCTGCCGAAATGACAGCATCAGCCTGATCTTGTTTAGCCAGCTTGGCAATCATTGCGATTGAACTCTTGGGTTTCCTGCGAAGAGACTCTATCGGCACATCGTCCATGGCGATAATCTCAGGAGCGTGCACGACACTAATCATACCGCTTCGGGATGGCTTAGATGGTAATCGCGCCTCGATTTCCTTCTCGGGACCGACAAGAATCAACTCATCATCTTCGGCAAGAAGTTCAATCGATTCGAGCACACCGGCGATAATCTCATCAGGTGCATTATCGCCTCCCATTGCATCGATTGCTATTCGCATCCTTGAGTCGCCCTTACTTAAGACTCCTTGCCGAGTTTCAACGTGATTTTCGGATTGACGTAACCGCAATTATCGCATGCCGCATGGGGCAGCTTGGCCTGATCGCACTTTTTACAGACCGAATAGTTCACAGCCCTCAGACTATGATGGCTCCGGCGAGTCCGGGTTCTGCTTTTACTGGTCTTCTTTACTGGTAACATTCTTAACTACTCCAATACTAACGTCATATATCCACTTAAGACGCTGCTAATCGTCCATAGACACATCTCTTAAAAACATACCAAAAACTGCTTAAATAGTTAATCGCTGCTATTTTGTCAAGCGAAATTTGTTTTTTTGCTTTAGTCGACACCTCTGAGATAAAGCCTGCACAATAGCCCATAGAATCGAATACGGCGAAATAGCCAATAATAGTGTTCAAGGCACGTCCCTAATTATTTCCAGAGAGTTGATCGATTTCATTGATAGGCCCTTCGGCCGGGATTGTAACAGAAGTGGCTGTGGGAATGCAGGTAAAAGAGAGATTCCACGCCCGAGTGAACCACGTAAAAATAATCAATCGTAAATCGTAAATAATCAATGACAAATCTTTACCCTACGTGCCTGAATCGGGCAACTAGCACGGCGGGACTCTCACCCGCTGGATAGCGACCTTGTCGGCTGTTCCACTATCCCTAGTTTTCCTCCCACGTCTTGCCCTATATAGCCAAAACTTCCTTTACAAAATATCTTCCTTGTTCCTGCTCTAGCACATAAACGTAAGAACCTTTGTGCTTAGGATATAACATATGAGAGATTATGAATAGATCGGTTGGTATAGCATTTTCTTCGATCTTTGATAAATCCTCAAGTGGGAACCATTGCAACTTTCCTTCTCCATTCTTTGTCATATTCGTTCCTTGTACATTTAATAGGAATACATGGATCAAGTGCCCACCGATTGCCTTTTCTCCCTCATCAATCCGTTCAGACACAATACCAATGAACTCCATCGATTCGACGTGTAAACCCGTTTCTTCCCTTATCTCCCTATCCATCGCGTCAGTAACTGACTCACATGATTCTACTTTCCCGCCCGGCAGGCTCCATAGCCCTTGGAAAGGTTTCTTCTTTCGCTGAATCAGGAGTATCTTTCCATCCTTGATAATTCCTCCTACTACCACCGGTATGATTGTCTCAGACATTATGCATCCTTCGTTTTTGTATTTATCGCTTGTTCAAAGATCGTATTTCCAGTACTTTTGTAGAGTTTGATTTCCAGTCGAAACTTATCGTCAAGAATAATCTTCTCTATCAGATGCTCACATATTGATCCCATTATCACTTTCGCCGCCTTTTTCACATCGTTGAATTTCTTCCCGTTGTGTCTTTTACTCCATATGGCATTAGCTTCCTCAATGAAGTATTTCTCTTCCTCTGCATCTATAGAGAATGCAACCTTCAAATCGATATTTTTCTTTTCATAGGACAAGATTATCTTTGGTTGGCAACGAAACTTTGTATTACCAAGTATCGTACCACCTTCATGCCTGTGATACTCTTGGAGTTCATCGGCTAGGATGAGCAAGAATGTCAAGGGATACTCGTCAAACTTGATTGGAATAATCTCGGGATGGCCTGTCTCCTTCTTCCTTGTTAATGTGTGTAGACTAATGGCAAGTGCTGCTCGGGCAATATCTTGTTGCAATACATAGCGATCATAACTATCGAAGTTTTTAAGGCCTATCTTATCGCGGTATTTCTCGGACAGCCCAAGTAAAAAAATTTCTTCGATTGTCTTCCACATGAAGAAACCACTTAGCGCTCCATGCTCCCTCCGGTCAAATGCCCTCCCGAGGGTCTTCGCCACATAGCTGTTAGCCCCCTTTGATCTATCATACTTCTTCCCCTTGTCCACAAGCTTCAGCTTACTATTGTATATCTCGGATAGCATCGTGAAATAGTAATATAACTGCGAGGAGTCAAAGTTACTCATCGTCAATATTGGCTCCGAAACAACCCAACCAAATTCTTCTACAAACCTCGTTATACCTTCGCCAATTTTTGGCATATGTTGAAATGGGATTGCGATATCATGAAAAGTAGATATCAGCATCCACAAGTAGAACGTGCGCTGTTTATAATTATAGTTTCCACCAAATGGTAGGTGCTCGCTCTTTAAGTTCTCATTTTTTACGTTGAAAAGGTCCTTCCCCTCGTTCTCGTTTACTTTGCCAAACAAATTCGATATAATCCTGATCCCAAATACAAAAGTGTTGAACATATGCACAAAGTGATCACGGTATCGTCCCCCCTTTTCTTCGTCGCGCTCAAGGCCGTAGAGAGCCTGTTCGATTTTAACAAAATTATCATATTTCTTAGCAACCTGCTCGCAATCATATTTCCCCCACAAAGCCTTTATGAAATCCAGCGTTTGTTCTCTTTCTTTAGCTTGATCGTATGTCTCGCTAGCTTGCGTATCAAGAACCTTATTGCAAGCTGCTAAAACTCGATCTCGCTCCTCACCTGGTGAGATATAATCATGAAAATGCAATTCACTCATGATCTCTTCGGTTGTGATCAGTTTACCGGTTTTCATTTTGGCCATTTGTGAAACTCCTATTTGGCAAAATGTTTCTCAAGCAACCCGAAGACATCTTCCTCGGAACTGTACCTTAAGCATCTGTACTCAGTAACCCTACCAAGCCCCCGAAGAAGGGTACTCTCCGTTTCTCCTTGACGAAGAAACACAATCATTTTCTTCCTAAGCGCCGCGGCATAACCTATCTCGATATGAACACCCCGACTCTTTCCAGGAAAGACTATAACCAGACTACTGCTCTCAATGTGTTTGAAGCAAATCTCAGCAATATCTTCCGGCAATATGTACAACTCTCCCCACTGACCTTCGTCTCGATGAGGCAAGCAAGTGTTGTATCCCCACCCCTTAAGCTTACCGTCCACCTTCTCCAAGAACGCTTGATACCCACTATCGTTCATGACCCCATAGAATCTATCTTCTTCGTCTGTGGCGAATGCCCTGAATGGTGCTGCAATGTATATTTTTTCCACTCTATTATTGTCAGTCATGCTTCTATCCTTATCATCTTGATCCCAACAATAATTATACAGTCTTTATAAAATGGGATACATAGACTTCTTTCTTCTCTCTGCAATTGTATGAATTTGCGGTGTTAATTCAATGTTTTCTTTGACAGTAATTTCGGGTTTGGGTTTAGTAAATGTATCGGCGTGCGCAACAAAACATTTTAACCCTGGGGAGATATCCGGGGATACCATACTTAATTCCAGCCCTGAATTAAGAACTACTGTCTCAGACTCCGTCTCCGTCCGTGTCCCGCAAATGGCGGTCGCACCGGAGAGCCTTTACGTCCGGCTCGAAAATCGGGAAATGTTCGCCATCGGGAATATATACTGCGTCAGCCGGGGGGGCAAGAAAAAAAAGGGGAAAGAAAATTGATTATTGTTTTTCCCGTTCGGCTTCGTTCAGGGCATGCTTCGTGGCTCTCAGTGCCCTCGTGGTGAATAAAATCAGCGTTCACCCTGTTGAGATAGGCAAAACCGCCATCTCATAGGGGTAAATCTGCAATGCTAACTCGTAAGAGCTTGAAAATTATTCCAGATAATCATCAGGCCACCTTGCTAAGTTGTTTGATAGTTGCACGTTGTGTTAATAGTATGGTCGCGATTATTTGGGCACCGTTTGGCCTTAGCCTCATTGGTTCCGGCCAAAGGCCGGGCTGTGTTAATCCGCGGTTAATGAAAATATTTATCCACAGCACGCAATACTCACTACGAACAAAGGACGCCGTGTAATGGAGATTTATTTGGATTATGTCGAAATATGCCAGACTTTTTGGGATACGGTTCGTATAATACTTAACGAATTCGTATTTCGTATGTGGTATGTAGTATGTCGTGAATTGAGAATTTAGAATGTAGAATTGAGAAATATAGAAGAAAAAAAGGCAGAATAATGAAAAAAACAGGTGAAAAAGAGTATAAAACGACGAAAATTTGAGCTTAAGTTGAAAAAACAAACCCAATTTGCGGTAGGGCGAAATTGGCGCAAAGTCTTATAGGAAAGGTGATTATGAAGAATTTCATGCTTTGAAGACTGCGAAAAACAAAGCCAATTCAAAGCCAAACAAAGCCAATTTCGAGACGACTTAATGAGCCGGTTGGAAAAAATCCCTCAATTTGAAGTTTCTTATTGAAATCCGGGCAGAAATATTGTAGAAATCAGGCAATCTTTTATGCGGTATTAGCTTGTTCTTTGAAATCATAGCGATATAATGGTAATTTAACGGAAAGTTTTAGAAGTTGAACGGATTCCACTATGACACGGAACCGAGGCAAAAAGGCGCTTTATGAGGTTATGAGCAAGGCTCGCGTTAAGCCTGACAATGGCAAAATCGTCGAGCATTTACGGCCCCAAAAACCTAATGAAGAAGCTCCTGCAGTAAAGCAGAAAAACGCTGCTGGTGTTCCGAAGTCCGCGGCAAAATGGTGGAGAAAACCGAGAATTGTCCAGCTTAACGCTGGCAGAATCGAGTTTTCAATACCGTACCAGATAGCAGTTGTGCTGGTACTGGTCTTTATTTTTGTGATTATAGCTGCCTACAGGTTCGGTCAGTCTTCTTATCCGGCCGGGCGGCAGGAAACAGATCAACCAGCCCCTGCGGTGCAGGAGATGGATGGCGAAAGACCGGTAGAACGGGCAATGGCCGATATTACGCAGCCTTCGGCGCCACCTGAGAATACGACGGCAAAGACTGAAGTTGCCGAACCGGCAACGCCGACAGGCAATAATGTGATTGTGCTGGTCGTGTATGATTCGCTGCCTGATCTGGCGCCCGTACAGGCTCATTTTTCCGAGTACGGGATTGAAACCGAAATTAAGACCGAAAGCGGCCGTTACTTTTTACAGACAATGCAAAAATATGATAACCCGGGAACGCCCGGGACAGATGGATATAAAGCAAGACAGAAAATTGTCGAGGTCGGAGCCAAATATAAAGGTAAGGCACCGGCAGGTTATGAAACTTTCGCACCGAATTATTTCTCGGATGCATACGGCAAGAAAGTCAATTAGTTTTAGGAGAAGTACTGAATGTCAATTGATCCTTCATTGAAAATCAAAGGTGCGCTGTCGAGGCACCGGAATGTTTTGAAGCGGGCCGAACGTATCGAACTGCTCAAAGAAGAAGACCGCTGGACCGAGGAAGATTCCTTGCTTGGACTGCCGAAAGTCGCGCACCGCAAGAGCCACGCCGGCCGCAAGGACGAGGAAGATAAAACCAAAGAGGCTGCCACTGAGGTGGTAGTCGAAACTCCAAAATCCGAATAAGCTTAAAAGCGAAGGATAAATAGTATTGCTGATGTGAATGCCGAGATTCACATGAAGTTATAAATAGGTCGATACCAGGAACCTTTTTTGTGAATAGCACGAAAAGATTCTGTGAATTGCTTAAATAGAATCATTCAATCGGGTAACATATCGTCCCTGAATGTGAAAGATAGGTGACCGTGGGGTTGTTGAGAAAGTCTGCATTTCCCAAATTGCTCATACCGGCATTGTTTTGCAGCCTGTTAATCGCCTCAATAGTTTCAGCCGAAGACCATCTTCAGTGGGGCAGTAAAGATTCCCGAAACATGGTTTCGGCGGAAACCGGCCTGCCCGATAGTTTCGACCCGGCCACCGGCAGAAACATCAAGTGGGTGGTTCCGCTGGGCACGGAAAGCTACGCTACGCCGGTCGTGGCACACGGCAAGGTGCTGATAGGCACGAACAACGAGCGTCCACGAGATCCCCGGCACAAGGGTGATCGAGGCGTTCTGCTGTGCCTGGATGAAAAAGACGGCAGCCTCTGCTGGCAGCTCGTCGTTCCCAAACGAATACCGATGCTCTATCGGGACTGGCCAAGGTCGGGCCTTTGTTCGCCGGCGACCGTCGAAGGAGAAAAGGTATATATCGTGACCAACCGCGGCGAGGTTGTATGCCTCGACCTCAACGGCCAGGCCAACGGCAACGACGGGCCATGCCGGGACGAAGGCCGCCTCATGGCACCCCAGGACGCCGAGCCTATGGATGTTGCAAAAACAGATGCCGATGTCATCTGGCTGTTCGATGTCGCGGGGAAGACGGGCGTTCACCAGCACGATGCCGCACATAGCTCGATTCTCCTGCACGGCGACTTTTTGTATATCAACACGAGCAACGGCCTTAACGACAAACACGAAATGATTCCCGCCCCCGATGCGCCGAGCCTCATTGTGCTCGAAAAAACAACAGGGCGGCTCGTCGCTCAGGATAACGAAAAAATCGGCCCGAAGATATTCCACTCGACGTGGTCGTCACCCGCACTGGGCCGGGTCGACGGGCGAACGCTGGTATTCTTCTGCGGCGGCGACGGCGTATGCTACGCTTTCGATACCATTAAAGAAATTCCTGCCGCCGGCGAAGTTCAGAAACTAAACCGCGCCTGGCGATTCGATTGTGACCCCGAGGCGCCGAAAGAAGACGTACACAAGTATGTTCGAAACCGCAACGAGAGCCCGAGCAACGTCAAGAGCACGCCGGTCTTTCACGACGGCCGCCTTTATGTCACCTATGGAGGGGACATCTGGTGGGGCAAGAACCAGGCATGGCTCAAATGCTTCGATGCGAGCGGCACTGGCGATATAACTGCCTCGGGTCAAATCTGGACGTACCCTCTTGAGGAACACTGCTGCTCGACACCGTCGGTACACGACGGGCTGGTCTTCGTCGCCGATTGCTCCGGGCTTATCCACTGCGTGGACGTCGAGACCGGCAAGCCCTACTGGACGCATAAAACAAAGGGGGATATCTGGGCCTCAACACTCGTGGCCGATGGGAAGGTTTATATCGGCACGCGACGACGCGATTTTTACGTGCTGGCCGCGAGCAAAGAAAAAAAGATCATCAGCTCAACTACGCTGGACAGCCCCATGTGCGGCACACCGGTCGCCGCCAACGGCGTGCTTTACATTACCACAATGAAGAAACTCTACGCAGTCAAAAAGTAGGTCGGGTGTGCATTGCACACCATCATAACTGAAATAGACAAAAAATGGTGTGCGATGCACACCCTACGGAGGCGATTATGAAGCGTTTCATTCTCCCGGCGTTTGCCGCCGTCGGTTTTTTACTGATGTCCTATTACGAATCAACGGCCATGGCAGTCGAGCAGTGGTCTCGTTTTGAGCAGTCGTTCACAAGCTCGAAGGACTACGATAATGCTGTGCAGCAGATCAAGGTCAAGGTGGAATTCACCTCACCGAGTGGAAATAAAAGGACACTGCTCGGCTTTTGGGATGGAGGCTGCGTGTGGCGTGTACGTTTTTCGCCGGACGAGCAGGGCAACTGGACATACAAAACAACCTGTTCGGATCAAAGCAACAAAGGTCTTCATAACCAAAGCGGCTCGTTCCAATGTGTGAAATACAATGATGATCTTTCGCTGCTGCGGCACGGCGAATTACGCCTTTCTGCGAACAAACGCTACATCGAGCACACCGACGGCACGCCATTTTTCTGGCTGGCCGACACCGTCTGGTGCGGCCCATTGTTTGCTGATCCGGACGATTGGAACGTTTTCCTCAAAGACCGTGTGGAAAAGGAATTTACCGCGATTCAGTTCGTCATGACCCAGTGGCGGATGGCCAAGACAGATGCGGCCGGAAATCCTGCATTTACAGGTAAAGAAAAAGTCGCCGTCAATCCGGCATTTTTCCAGCGGATGGACAAGTACGTCGATGCGATTAACGATGCCGGGCTCCTCGCCGTACCGGTTCTGCTCTGGGCGATTCGCGGCGACGAGAATCCGGGCTATTCTTTGCCGGAAGACCAGAAGATTGTGCTGGCGGAATACATGATCGCACGGTACGGCGCCCATCAGGTCATCTGGTTCCTCGGCGGCGACGGCAATTACAGCGGAGAAAACGCCGAAACATGGAAACGAATCGGCAGGGCGGTCTTTAACGAAGACCAGCATCGCCTGGCCACACAGCACGTCCAGGGAAGAAGCTGGGTCGGTAAAGAATTCCGCAACGAGCCGTGGTTCAGTTTCATCAGTTATCAAAGCGGACACGGTGACGATGAAGGAACTTTCCGCTGGCTCAACCAGGGGCCGCCCGCTACGGAATGGAACAACAAGCCCAGCCTGCCCGTGATCAATACCGAACCAAACTACGAAGCGCATAACGGCTACACTCATCGGAAGGTCCACAACGACCATTCGGTCCGCCGGGCCGCCTACTGGAGCCTTCTGGTTTCTCCAACGGCCGGTGTCACCTATGGCGGGCAGGGTATCTGGGGCTGGCATACCAAAGTGCAAGCTCCCGCCGATCATATCAGCACCGGACTCGGCTCGCCCTGGCACGTCGCCAAAGACCTGCCTGGCGCGTTGGGCATGAAATACCTGCACCAGTTCTTCAAGAGCATCGAATGGTGGCGACTAATCCCCGCTCAGGAAGTTCTCGCCGAGCAGCCGGGCAAAGAGGATGCTTCGAAATTCATCGCCGCGGCAAAATCAGAACAGGGCGATCTGCTGGTGATGTATCTGCCCGAAGGCGGCCCGGTGACTGTAAAAACCGATTCGCTCAAAAAAGGCCTGGCTGCCCGCTGGTATCACCCCCGCACCGGCGGCTGGCTCGGCGCAGGGAAAGTCGCTAAATCCCGGCAAACGTTCGAAACCGCCGACAAGAATGACTGGATTCTGTTAATTGCCGCGGAGTAAGAGATAGACTTTACTGGAGGAATTATCATGAAAAATGATATTGTATCGAAATCGGGAGCCGGCGCTGAATCATCACCGTCGAGCCGAAGGATGGATCGTCGCGAATTTCTCAGAAAGGCCGGCTGCACCGGGGCAGGATTGGCCCTTGCCGTCATGCAGCAGCCGCTCCGCGCACAAATAGATGGCGAGCTGCCGAAACGCGTTCTCGGGCGGACAAAAGAGAAGGTCTCCATTCTCGGGCTCGGCACGGCGCCGGTGGGTGAGGGTCCTATAGGAGTCGAGGAGGGGATAAAGATTTTCAGCGAAGTCATCGACCGCGGCGTCAACTATATCGATACGGCAAGGATATACGCCAACGCCGAGGAAATCCTTGGACACATCATCCCGAAACGGCGTGACGATCTCTTCGTAGTGACAAAGGTCTCGACGGACAACGCCGCCAGGGCCGAAAAATCCCTTAACGAATCACTCGGCCGGCTCAAGACCGACCACATCGACCTCGTGCACATCCACAGCATCGGCGGTAAGAACCTTGACCGGGTTTTGGCGAGCGACGGTGTCCTGGAATTTCTGCTCAAACAAAAAGAAGTCGGCAAGATTCGCTTCATCGGCATCTCGGGACACAATCGCCCGGCCAACTTCGTCCGAATGATCCAGACCGACCAGATAGATGTGCTGATGTGCGTGATGAACCACGCCGACAGGAACATCTACGACTTCGAGAGCAAGGTCCTGCCCGAAGCGATAAAACGCAACGTCGGCTGTGCGGCAATGAAAGTTTACGCAGGCATTAAGGGAGGCTTTCCCAATCACAGAAGCGGCTTCGTCGGCTGCGCGACCGAACCGGATCGATTGCCGCACGCGATGGCCTATGCGCTCGATCTCGAAGGTGTCAGTGTCGCGGTAGTCGGCCCTTATACCATCGAGCAGGCCATCCAGAACGTTCAGTTCGCCCGTAAATATAAGCCGCTTTCTCAGGATCAACGTACTTCGTTGATGGAATACGGCAAAAAATTAGCCGAAAGCCTGGGCCCACGATACGGCTCGGTTATTTAAAAGAAAAAATGAAAAGACAATACTATATGAAAAGAAAGAAAATCTCTCTCTGCGCGATCATCACGATATTGGCAATATCCGCTTCGGTTCAGGCCACCGACTGGCCTCAATGGCGGGGGCCGTTTTTCAATGGTTCAACAGACGAAACCAATCTGCCGGACTCCTGGGGTGAGACGGAAAACGTCGCCTGGGTAAGCCCGCTTCCGGGCCCCAGCGGCGCTACGGCGATTATCTCAAATGGCAAAGTTTTTGTCACCTCGATGGTCGATAGAGGCCCCGATTTTGTAGCTTTGTGCTTCGATGCAAAGGACGGCAAAAAGTTATGGGAGCATCAGGTCGGCTCCGATTCACGCCGGATCCCCCGCAACAACTTAGCTTCTCCTTCGCCGGCGGCCGACGGCAAACGCGTCTTTTTCCTGTACGCCGGCGGAGACCTGGTCGGCTTCGATTATGACGGCAACAAGCTCTGGTCGCGCAACATCGAAGCGGAGTACGGCAACCTCGCCCTGCAGTTCGGATACAGTTCCAGCCCCTTGCTGTACGGAAACAAGCTCTATGTAATCGCGATTCGCCGGAACAAACCATATCGCCCGCCGGAAGCCGAAGAACCGCTGGACTCCTTCATAATGGCAATTGATCCTGAAACCGGCAAAAACCTGTGGAAGCAGCAGCGGACAACCAATGCTTTTGACGAAGGCATGGAGACCTACAGCACACCTGTTCCATTCGTCCGTGAAGGCCGGACTGAAATTCTCAACACCGGCGGCGATTTCGTCACCGCTCACGACTCCGTCACAGGTAAGGAGTTGTGGCGATTAGAACACTGGACAAGAAAAATCCGAGATTCGCGAATCATCCCTTCCCTGGTTACCGGAGACGGACTGATATTCGGCACCAGACATAAGCACGGCAAAGTTTATGCTGTCAAGCCCGGCAGCGCCGACAATCCATCTGAGGCCCGCATCGTCTGGGAATTCGACGGCCCGTCGCCGGATTGCACTACCCCGCTTTATTACAAGAATCGACTGTACGTACTGAACGGCATGCGGAGCGGAAAACCGGTCACTTGCCTTGACCCGAAAACCGGCAGACAGATCTGGCAGGGCAAAATCGGCGGACGAGGCCCATGGCGTGCCTCACTCACCGGCGCCGACGGAAAACTTTACTGCATCAACGAGACCGGAGAAATCGTTGTGCTCGACGCCGGCGGTGACGAATTCAAAATCATCTTCGAAACCAAAACAGATGAAACACCCATCCAATCTTCGATTTCCGTCGCCAACGGGCACCTGTTCATCCGCACGGCAAAAAATCTTTACTGCATCGGCAAATAACAAATATCTTCTACAAAGCTTTTTTCATTGTATGGTTTAACTCATTAGCTTCTCACACCTGAGAAGAACTGGGAAAAAATCTGACTTTTGTTTGACAACAACTGAGGTTCATGCTATTGTATCCTGCAAGCCGAGATGCTTTGGGTTTGAGGATATGCTTATGGATACAGAAAAGCGGTCGCAATTGATACTGGCTCACATCCTGGAAAGTGTGACAGTTGGGGTCTCAGGCGGAGTAATTGTTGCGATTCTCAGGTGGTTTCTGGCGCAGCAATTCAGTTCTTTCGCAGACCGGCTGGCAAGCCTGGGACTGTATTGGATTTTTGGCCTTATAGTGTTCGTTTTAGCGTTTCTCGGAGTTGCCTTTCCACATGGTTTCATGTCAACTGTAAGGTCCCTTAAAAGACTCAATGTGCACTTTGGCGTTCTATCAAGAGTCGTATTGGGCGCTGTAGTATGCTTACTCCTTGAGTTCAAGTGGCCTGATTCTGGACAGACTTGGCCTCTCGATGCTTATGTTTATTCGGCTGGAGTTCTGGCAGTTTCCTGTATCTTAGGATTGATAGTGGGATTTGAACTTGCCGGCTTAGTAAACAGATCGCATGGAAACAGAAAATCAATCCTTTCACAACCTGCAAACCATGAGGAATTGGATGCTTGGTTGGCTGATGACCAACCTGTAAAAACTGAATCCGAGAATCTATTCGTCGCACATTCGGGTGTTGCGCGCAGAATATTACAAAGACTTTTGTCGAAGCCGTCCAGAGGATCCACAGTCTTACCAAGCATCGCTCTAATAGGACCTTATGGTTCAGGAAAAACCAGTATCTGCAATCTTGTGGAGTATCTTTACTATGAGGACAGGAAAAGGCAATATTTACCTGAGCTGCTTTTCTGTCGCTTTGAGGGTTGGCAATTCTTGTCAGCAGAGGCTGCGGTGAGGAATCTGATTGAGGTCGCCACAGATCGCATTAGTGAATTGGTTGGCGTTGCATCATTGTGGAGAATTCCTCAAAAATATATTGAAGCAATTAAGGCTAGTGGAAGCCGGTTGAGCAATCTTCTTGCTATTCTGTTGGGAAGCTCCGGCAACCCGGAGGAAATCGTTTCGGCTATAGGGGACGTGCTGGTCAGGCTGAATGTGCGTTTAGTCATATTTGTGGATGATTTTGATCGTATTGAAGAAGATTCATTTGCAACGCAACAGGCGATTGCTAAAGCGCTTAATCAACTTCAGAATCTTCCTAACACGCAATATGTCATTGCAGTGGGACCGACAACTGAAGGCGGGGAATCAGAGAGTGCTGGTAAGCGATCATGGGACCTTCTAAAACTAACGCGCTTCCAGGAACTTGTTCCAAAGGTTGATCCAGGAGATGTTGTTAAGCTAATGAAACAGTTACGAGAACGTGCATCAAAAAATGGTGACTATTATTTACCTTGGTCTGAGATAAAAGAAAATGAGGTAGATCCTTTGACTTGGCATCCAGGATGGTCATCATTGTTTTCTCGCGTTGGATTTCAGGGAAGGCTAATTGGACTCATAAGTACGCCTCGAATTCTCAAGTGCACGCTCAGAGAATCAGACCAATCCTGGAAAGGAGGCCTTAAAGGTGAGATCGATTGGCATGATTTGATTTTAGCTAATGCCCTTAAGGCTGCTGAACCTGGTGTGTTTGAATGGATTGCGCGGGATCGTGATGTTTTCATCGAGGAGCCCCACAAAAATGTGACAGAGCCGGAAATACTAGCAAACAAGAAATATGCGAAAGAACTTGAACAGCGTCTGATAGGACGCGTCGAAAATAAAGACCCGGCACGCTATGAGATTGTTAAGGAAGTTGTGTGTGAGCTTTTCCCCGCTTTTGAGACCAAGTTAAATGCAAGTGAACCATGGTCATCACTTCCACATCAGTGGTCTCAGAGGATAGCCCTTCGCCCAAAACACGGTGTTGACTACATAGAACGTTTCTTTGCAGGCTGTGTGCCAGAGAATGACATTTGCGACCAGCCCACGCTGCAATATATCCAACGAACGGAAGAAGCAGGATTCAATATACACGAATTTGAATCTCTGTACTTGGATTCCAAAGAGAAGCTAACAGGTCCGCTGAATAAAATTGTGCAATTTGCAGGACTTATTCACTACCGCCTTGCATACAGGATTTGCGAGGCAATTCTTGAATGGATTGCCGAGCCCGAACATGCGGAATGTTGGCCTACATCTGATAGGTTCTTGCATGACATGCTTCCTGATGTTTTTTCCATCTTAGACAATGCGGGTCGAAGGGAGAGAGAATTAATCTCTGTGGATAACACCGTTGCAGATGAGAGAGAAAAGTGGCTTGGGAAAACAGTGGATGGACTGACATACAAAACGCCACTTTTAGCCACTCTTTTTGTGCAAGGAGCAATTGAGAAAGGATATAAAGGAACAGAAAAATTACCGGATAAGTTATTAGGACATATCAACGCCGCGTTTGTGCAGCGTAAACAAAAGCTCCTGCCATCACTGAGAATATCACGTTTTGCATTGTCTTGGCTTCTTGATTGGCTAAGCAAGTACGATGGATATCAGGGAATCAAGGCAGGTCTTACCGAGAGCATAATTGCTGAGGCTGACCATGAACCTGGGACCGACCTAAAAGAAAGAATCCTATTTTCGCTTGGCAGCACCCGTACTCCTATAAGAAATAGAGAAATTCGTCCTGAGGAGTATGAATTCTCGGTCATTAAAGAAGAGAATCCGCGGAGATTTGATATGGATTTGGTTATGGAAGCGCTGAGAAGATGGTACCCCACAAAATGGAGTGATGACCTCGCTGGAAGAGTATTCTCACTTCTTCGTAGTACCTACAATATCGCCTGAGTGTAACGTTTTTCCCTACCACTGCACTGAGAAAGAGAATTCTATTGAATGCTCTCACGATTCTACTACAATCTCTCGCATGAAAACACGAATCAAACATGTAGTATCTCAAATTGACACTTCTCGGAAACTAAGACTTCTCGCATTCTCGATTATTGTCGTGGTGATGTCATGCGTAGTATCGGCCAGACAAAAGGACTTTGAATGGGAAAAGGCGCTCCCGGAGACCGAGGGAATGTCCTCACAAAAGCTCGATGCAGCAAGAGACGTCCTTTCCGAAAAAGGGACAAAAACATTTCTGGTTATCAGGAATGACAAGATTGTCTATGAATGGTACGCCCCCGGATTTGGCCCGGAGAAGAAGCACTACACCGCTTCGATGGCAAAGGCCCTGGTCGGCGGCGTTTCCCTGATGCTCGCATTGAACGACGGGCTGCTTAGTGCCGATGACCCGGCCTGCAAATACATTCCCGAGTGGAAGGGACATCCGCAGAAATCGAAAATCACGATTCGTCACCTGGCGAGTCATTCATCCGGCATAG
>Ga0114918_10000888_pt1 | contig 26386 bp, 15 predicted proteins | sample LantaG_FD_87015 | JGI IMG/M metagenome (GOLD analysis project Ga0114918, IMG submission 87015) | Deep subsurface microbial communities from Baltic Sea to uncover new lineages of life (NeLLi) - Landsort_02402 metaG | ecosystem: Environmental > Aquatic > Marine > Oceanic > Sediment | place...
CCGCCCCCCCCGCCGACGACGGTCGCCCCCGCGGGGGGGTTTAGTGGGAAAAAAAAAAAAAAGGGGGGGAGAGAGGGGGGGGGGGGGGGAACCCGAGTCTCGCCTTCCTGTTGTCGTCGTTTTTTTTGTCCCAACATATTTCCAGCGGGGTTCCGCGCGCGTATTACATGCCGAACGCTAATAAAAAAAATCAATTTCAGAGCTCTTTTTCTTCTTCTGTGCCCTGCGGATTGAAGGGAGAGAGAGAATAGAGAGCGACAGAGCGCCGGGGGTAACTTTTTTTTAAAATAGGGAAAGAGAGAAATGAAAAAAGCTTGGAGCCGAAGAGCTCGCTAAAAACTCGTCGTATCGTTTTCTTTTCTTTTTGCTATTTTCAATATCTCGCAATGTCAAACCAACAACAAAAACAAAAGAGACGGAGAGAATTTTCATTCAAATCGCGTGGGAGAGACAAGGGGACCGGAGGGGGGTCGCGCGACGAGGAGGTTGAGTTTTTTTTTCTTTTTTCTTCTCTCTTTTGAAACATAATCACTTTCCAAACGAGATTTTTCTCTCAAAAGAGGGAAGAGGTCTCTCGCTTCTTTCCCCCTTCTCTTCCGCCGCTTTTTCCTCCCGGAGCTCTCCCTGGCTGCGAGCTCTCTCAAACAGCCCCGGGCAGCAGTGTCAGCGAAGAGCGAAGCAGAAAGAGAAGAAGAATTGAAAACGCATTCAGCCGTCGACGTTCTTCTTTCGGTCGCCGCCGCCGTCAGTTCGTTTGTCCCTCCCTCCCTCCTCCTCCTCGCCACCACCACAATGGGCCGCAAGTCCTCCGCCAAGGACCGCGCCTACATCACCCAGTCCGAGCGCAAAGACGGCTACGGCAGCATCCGCAGCGGAGGCGGCGCGGGGAATCAAAACTCCTCGGCTGTCGCCAGGAGAGCCGCGCTCGTTTCTTTGCCTTTCACCCACTGCCGCCTCACCTGCGAGCGCTGGATCGACCCGGTCTGCTCCCCGGACGGCGACGTGTTCGACGTTACGGCGGCCGTGCCTGCGATCAGGGCCAGCGGCGGGCGCAACCCCTTGACGGGGGAGGCGCTGGCGTTGAAAGACCTAGTTAGGCTCCACTACCACCGCGTCGGAGACCCTTCCGCTTCCGCTTCTGCTTCCTCTTCTTCTTCTCTTCCTCCTTTCGGCTGCCCCGTCACGGGCAAGGAGTTCACCCCTTCCTCGCACATCGTCGCCATCAGGACCACGGGCAACGTCTTCTCCTTCGACGCCGTCGAAAGGTTAAACCTGAAAGCCAAAAACCTCAGGGATTTGTTGGACGACACTCCGTTTACGAAATCCGATGTGATTCATTTACAGGACCCCGCTGACGTGTCGGGGACGGCGGCGGCGCGGGCCGAGAAGATGAGCAGGGCCGCTGAGGTGGGGCTGGGCTCTATCGGGGCCTCGAAGAAAGCTGCTGCTGCCGGTGCTGCTGCCGCTGCTGATGCTCCTCCTTCCCCTTCTCTCGACCCAAACGGCGGCAGCAGCAACCTCGACGCCAGCGCTCTGGGCAAGGACGCGCAGAGAATCCTCGCCCGCATCCAAGCTTCGTCATCGTCTATGGGCCCCGGGGGACCCGCGGCCGGCGGGCGCGGGGACCGCGGCGCCTCCCGCCTTCCCGGCTCGGACCCGCGGCTCCGAGCTCCGGAGCGAGAGCGTGTCGCGGCGCCGGCGTTCAAGGCGGGAGCCGCCACTTGGGACACCTCAGGCGACGACTCTTCCCAGCAGCAATTGACTTTGCAGATGCGCAAGGCCGCAGAGAAGAGGCGCAGGAGGGAAGAGGCGGAGGAAGAGGCCCGCAAGGTCAAAGAGGCGAACGGCATTGCCAAAAGAGGGGAAGAAAAAAAGGCGCCGGCTCCGTACGGAGAAAAGGTCTTCGAGCGCCTCGCCCTCGCCGCCAAGGCCGCCGCGGCCGCCTCGGCGAGGCCGGTGGCCTTCACCTCCTCGGTCACCCCTCTCGTGTCGGCGCCTCCTTCGAAGAACGCTGCTTTGGATCTCATTCCAAAGCCGCCGAGGTTCAGGAGGGCCAGAGTCGAGAAGGGCTACTGCCGGCTCAGCACAAGCCTCGGCGACCTCAACCTCGAGCTCTTCGCAGACGCGGCTCCTCGGGCCGTGGAGAACTTCGTAGTGCTGGCGCAGGCGGGCTACTACGACGGCTGCGTGTTCCACAGGAGCGTGCGCAACTTCATGGCGCAGAGCGGGGTGAGATTTTCTTTTTTCCTTTTCTTTTTCTTTCTTCGACGACGAAAAAAAGTCCAGGAAAAAAAAAACTTCTTTCTCACCTTTCTCTTTCCCACCTCTCTCACTCAACAACCAAAAAACATCAACGCAGGACCCAACGGGTACGGGCCGCGGCGGCGAGTCCATCTACGGCGGCCCCTTCCCCTTCGAGGGCCCAGGGGCAAAGAGCCTTGGCTGCAGTGGAGGAGGAAACAAAGGAGGAAGCAGCAACAACAACCCTCCTTCTCCTTCCACCTCCTCCCTCTCCCACGACGCCCGCGGCGTCCTCGCCATGGCCAACCCCGGCGACCGCGACGCCAACGGCTCGCAGTTCTACATATTGTATAAATCGGCGTTGCACTTGGACGGGAAGCACACTGTTTTTGGGCGAGTCGCCGGCGGCCTCGCCACGCTCGACGCCATCGAAAAGGTCCCGACCGACGCCAAAGACAGGCCCTTGACCCCCGTCGTCATCGAAGGAGTGGAGGTGTTTGTGGACCCCTTTGCGAGGAAGGCCGAAGAGGAAAGTGAAGATGAAGACGAAGAGGAAGAGACGGAGGTGGAGAAAGAGGCGAAGAGGGCGAGGGCGGCGGCGGACGAGGCCGAGAAGGAGGAGGAAGGGAGGAAGCGCGCGCGCTGGTTTTCTGGGCCGGCGCCCGTCGCTGAAGCGAGAAGCGGCGGCGTTGGGAGGTATCTGGGGAGTGCTGCTGCCGCTGGAGGTGCTGCTGCTGCTGCCGCCGCCGCCGCCGTTCCCCAGCAGCAGCAAGCGCGGGCGGCGCCGCCGCCGGCCGCGAAGAAGAAGTTCGGAAACTTTGACGCTTGGTAAAAAGGCCCTCTCTCGCTTCCTTTCGTGCTTTTTGCTTCGCAAGGAGCGCAGACTGTAATTTACAACCAACAACAAGAAGAAGAATAAGAACAAAGAGAGCTTCTTCCTTCTCAACTTCTCAACTTTTAACCTTCTAAAAAAAAAAAAAAAAAAAAAACTCTGCTCTCCTTCCTTCTTCTTCTCTCTCTCTTCTCTTCTCCTCACTCCAGCAAGCACCCTCGCCCCCGGTACCCTTCGACATCGAGCCCCGAGGGGCAACTCCCCTCGGGAGGAGACAGCAGGGCCTCGACGTCAGAGTCCTCGACCTCTGCGAGCGAGGAGCAATAACTCGGCCAACTCAATTTACCTTTCCCCTTTTCGACCAGCGTTGCTCTGACTCCTTCGGCGAAGGCCCCCGAGACCGCCAGGCGCGCCGCCGGGAAGAACTCGCGCGACAGCTGCTCCCGTAAGGCAGAAGCGGGGTCCGAGGACCACAGGGAAGGAGAAGAGGTTGCTTTTTTTCTCCTCTCTGCGTCGGAAGCGAGGCAGAGAGTGAGGGCGGAGGAGAGGGGGCAGGAGGTAGGAGGAGCAGCAGAAGAAGCTCCTCCTCTTCCCGCTTCTCCCGCCGCCGCTTTTCCCGCTCTTCCTCCTCCTCCTCCCCCCAGCCAGGCCTCGAGAGCGCTCCTGGCGGCCTCGCAACCCTGGGACGAGAGCGCCTCCCACTCCCCCTGCAGCTTCAGGAGCGCCCGAGAGAGCTTCTTGTTGTCGTCGTCGTCGTCGTTTTTGTCGTTTTCTTTCGTTCCTCCTCCCCCTTCGTCGAGCGCGCGCCGCAGCGACGGGCGCAGGGAGCCGCCTTCCGCCGCCGCCTCCAGGAGAAGCAGTGAGGAATGAGAGGAGGCAGCAGCAACACTAGCATTCGCTGCCGCGGAGGCGGCGAGCGCGGCGAGGGTTCCCGCGGCGTCCCCTCCGCTGAAGTCCGCCCGAGCCAGCTCCTCGAGCAGAGACTCCGCACTTGCCTTCCCCCCTCCTTCTCCTTCCGAGGAGCTCGAGCTCACAGCGAAGCTCGCGAGCCCGGCAGCAACGAGCGCTGCGCCCCCCTCTATCCTGGCCCCGGTGAGCCCGAAGAGCAACGCTGCCTCGGCGGAGAAGAGGAGGAGGTCTTGCTTTTTTTTGCTCGAAGAAGAAGAGGAAGAAGAAGAATTCGAAACGGCAACTTTTGCAGCCTCTCTCGCGTTCTCCGCGACCTTCTCCGCCAGCCCCGGCGCAGCCGCCAGGAACCCCACGTCGGGAAAGAGCCCGATCTTCCCCTCCGGCATCGCCCAGAGGGTCTTGTCGGTGACGACAGAGACGCCGCGGCCTTGACCCGAACAGAGCGCCGCGAGGGCGATCCCGGAGCCGAGTCCCATCGTCACTCCGTCGCAGAGGGCGAGCACCGGGAGAGACGACGCCGACAGTGAGGTGAGCATGCCGTATTCCGACTGGAAGACGCGCTCGCAGGGGTGGCCCGGTGGGGGGACGGGGAAGGGTTCTTTCGTCCTTCTTTGCCGCCGACGCTGCTCTTCGCTCGGCGGCGACGACGGCGACGACGACGAAGGCGCTTCTTCTCCTCCTCCTCCTCCTCCCTCGAAGCTCACGGGCCGCGCCAGCGCCGCCTCCCTGATGGCCCTGACGTCCCCTCCGGCGCAGAACGCGATCCTCTGGGTCCCGGCGCGGGAACCCGTGAGCAGCAGCGCGCGCGGGAGGATAGAAGAGGAGGAAGAAGAGGAGGAAGAAGAAGAGGCTTCTCCTCTTTCGCGGGTTTTCCCTCCTGCTCCTCCGCTTTCCCCTTGCTTCGCGGCGGCAACGACGAGCTTCTCGAAGGCCAGCAGCGACGCCGAGACAGCGTCGCAGCAGTCGGCGTCGAGTGCGTTCAGCTTCCCGGGGCGGTTGAGCTCGATGACCGCGAGGCCGTTTGGGAGCAGGCGCGAGGAGACGGAGCCGGAAGGAGGAGGCGGAGGAGGTGGTGGAGGTGGAGGTGGAGGTGGAGAGGTCGACGACGACGAAGGCGACGGCGACGGCAACGACGACGACGATGGGTTTGATGCCATCGCTGCCACTGTTGCTCTTCCCGTCCCGCCCTGGACGATTCGACTCCTGGAGAGCCTGAGTACCGTCAGAGAGCTCGCCCCAGCGGAGGAAAGCAGGCGCATCATCCAGCGGAGAGAGCCTGGGCGGGGAGAGAGAAGGGGCGCCGAGAGAGAAAAGCTAGATCGAGGAGGGAAGCGATTAATGACTTATGGTTTTTGATTTGTTTTTACACTTTTTTTCTTTTCTTTCCTCCTCTTCAACGCTGCACCCGCTCCATCGCCGCGACCCGAAGCGCCTCGCCTTCGAGTCCCCTGGCCCACTCCGGGACAGCAGGCGGAGCAGTCAGCAGAGGAGAAGCATTGGAATTGGAAGTGGGATTGGAGGAGGAGGACGAAGAAGGAGGAGGCTGCCGCTTCCCTTCAACTCCTCCTCCTCCTTCTCGGGAAGAAGAAGGAGGAGAGAGGAACGCTGCGGCGACGGCTTTCGCATCGATCTTTTCCATCCCGCGAGGTTCCGAGCGCGCCTCCAGGAGGCCCGACGCGGTGGGCACGCTCTCGTCGATGATCGAGCGGAAAGGGCTCGCTCTGGGAGGAGCCGCGGCGGTTGTCGCCGTCGCCTCCGTCGTCGTCGTCGCTGCGGGCGGCGGCGCGAGCAGACTCAGGACAGAGAACTCAAACGGGACTGCTGCTTCCGCCGCCGCTGTGCCGTTCCCGTTACCCTCTCCCCGTTCCTCTTCGTCGTCGTCGTCGCTGGCGGAAGCCGGGGGCGCGTCGTCGAGGCGATGGTAGCCCCTGGTCGTGTCTTCGTCTCCTCCTTCGCCTCCTCCTCCTTCGTCGTCCGAGGTCGAGGTCGAGGTCGAGGTCGAGGCGCCATCGTCGTCATCATTAACGTCAGCTCCAACCCTCTCTTCCGCCCTTCTCTGTTCCCTTGCTTCGCTCCCCTTGCTCGTGGCTCGAGGCTTGGCCTCGCTCGTCGTCATGGTGGGATCGGAGGAGAGGAAGAGGTGGATCGGCGGGAGTGTGCAGAAGGAAGGAAGGGGGCAAGCAAAGAAAGGCGAGAGAGATCGAAAAGGAAAAACGAGAAAATGAAAAAAATCGCCTCTTTCTCTTTCACTTCCTCGTTCGAGTTTCTTCGCTCTCTCTTTCTCGCTCTTGCGTTTCCCTTTTCCCCCTTCGTTTCTTCTTCTTTCTTTCTTTCTTCCGCTAAAAAAAAACTCATTCACTATGGGCCTCACCTTCACGAAGCTGTTCGCCCGCCTCTTCTCGAAGCGCGAGATGCGCATCCTGATGGTGAGCAGCAGCAGCAGCAAAAGCGATGAGAAACGTCGAAGAAAAGAGAACGAAAAAAACGATCGATGGTCGAAAGAGAGAGGAAAAAAGCAGCCCACCGCGCGCGATGCATCATCTCTTCGCCCCTCCGCTTCTCCCTCTCCTTCTCTCCTCTTCGCCTGGTGCTTTCAACCAGGCGTGAGCACGCGCGAGGCTCGCCTGGTGCCTCCCACGTTCGTGGAACGATCCAAGAGTCCCGAGAAGGTTCCCAAAACAGAGGGCATCTTGGCTCCTTTCGAGTGTCGCCGTCGTCGACGACGGCCGTTGAGGAGGAGGCGAAGAAGAAGGGCATCCATCGGGTGTCCTCTCCTCTCCTTCTTCTTCTCTGAAGAAGAACGGAGGCGCGCCCTCCCTCTTTTCTCCAGTCTGCACTCCTTCCTCCGCCGCGCGCTCGTAGAGCACGTCTTGGAGGCGTCGTGCTCCAAAGGGGGAGGGGAAAGCGGCGAGCAGGGGAGCGTGGCGAAGTGGCAGAAAGGGGCCCTCTCTTTTTTTTGCAGCAGTTTTTTTTTCTTCCTTTTGTCGTCGAGCGTCGGCGTCGATGGCGGCAAGCAGAGAGAGAGACTCGACCCTCTCTTTCCTTCTCACTCGTTCCTTCCTCTCCCCAATCACCACGCCTTCTCGCCAACCACAGGTCGGTCTGGACGCCGCCGGAAAGACGACCATCCTGTACAAGCTCAAGCTCGGGTGAGGGAATTAAGAGAAAAGGAAGAAGGAAAATGAGAAACGAAAAAATTCAATCTTGCTCCTTTTTCGGCGGCGTCGATCGCGCCTTTTTTTCGATGATGATGACTGCCTTCTTTTCTTCCGACTCACACGCCTTCTCCTCTTTACACTCGTTCTCTTTCTCTTCTCTCCAATCACCAATGACCAACAGAGAGATCGTCACGACCATCCCCACGATCGGTGAGTTTTGAAACGGAGGTTTTCTTGGAGAGAGAGAGAGAGAGTTTTCTCATCCCCGCTGCTGTCTTTCTTTCGTTTTTTTTCTTCCCCTTTCGACCTCCTCCTCCTCTTCTTCTCACTCGCTTCCGCTTCCTCTCCAACTTCCTCTCTGCAACTCCCCCTCTCTCCAGGCTTCAACGTCGAGACCGTCGAGTACAAGAACATCTCCTTCACCGTGTGGGACGTGGGAGGCCAGGACAAGGTGCGTTGTTGAGGAAAGAGAGAGTTTTTTGAAAAGGAAGGAAGGAAGACAGAGAAAAGAGAGAGACAAAAAAAGAAACCCGACTTTCTCAACTCAAACCTTTCCTTTCTTTCGAAACTTCAAAACACCACAACACACCAGATCCGCCCGCTCTGGCGCCACTACTTCCAGAACACCCAGGGCCTCATCTTCGTCGTCGACTCCAACGACCGCGACCGCGTAGGAGAGGCCCGCGACGAGCTCCACCGGATGCTCAACGAGGACGAGCTCCGCGACGCCGCCCTCCTGGTGTTTGCCAACAAGCAGGACCTGCCCAACGCGATGAACGCGGCCGAGATCACCGACCGTCTGGGCTTGCACTCGCTGAGGCAGAGGCACTGGTACATCCAGAGCGCGTGCGCGACGAGCGGCGAGGGGCTGTACGAGGGCCTGGACTGGCTGTCGAACAACATCGCCTCTCGGGGTTGAGAGGTTGGGGAAGTGAGAGGGAGAGGAGGCTGAGAAAGTGAGATGAAAGGACCTCTTCCCCCTCTCTCTCTCTCTCTCTCCCTCTCTCTCTCTCTTTCTTTCTTCTTCTTTCGGCGGCGACGGTGGCTTGCTGGAGGGCTCGTTTTAATTAAAATTCGGAGAGCGAGACAGAGAGAGAGAGACTTAGAACCCCCCTTTTCGCAAACAAAAATGAAAAAAAAAAGACAAAAAATGATTGATTTCATCATCACTTCGGATCTCGGTTGTCTCTTCGTGTCTCTCTCTCTCTCTCTCCTTCGCGAGATAAAGCGTATAAAACTACATTTCAAAGGACTCTCAGAAAACAGCAGCTCTCTCTCTCTCTACTCCTCGTCACCACCAAACCTCGTGTTGCCCCCGCCGCCGTCGCGGATCGAGTCCCCCAATTCCCCGAGCAGCGTCGCGGCCTGCTTGCCCACCACCGCCGCCTTGTAGGTGAAGAACCCCACCAGCATCGGCAGCAGCTGCGCGTGGTGGCCCAGCTTTTCCGCAAAGAGGAACTCGTAGCGGTTGAAGCCCAAGGCTAAGATCAAGGGCAACAGCAGCCGCTGCTGCCCGACCGTCGCGCCGATCGCGCCGCCGATGCCCGATCCGGCAAAGGAATCGACCGATCTTCCTAGTAATCTCAGATAGATCGTGCCGAACACGGCCCCGACGGCGTACGAGGCCGAGGTCTCCGGCCCGTAGAAGACTCCGGCTGCCAGTGCGCCCCCGACCCCGGCAGCGGCTGCCCACACCACCAGCTCTTTTTTCAAGATTTCGTAATTGGCGGCCTCGTCCTCGGCTTGCTTTGCGAGGGCCTCGGCCTCGGCAGCGGGCTGCTGCTGCAGCGAGGCGGCCTTGCGAGAGAACTTGCCGCCGCGGGTCCAGCGCCGCGCGTCGGCCTGGAACGACTTCTGGGCAGCGGTGAAGTCTGCAGCCGATGAGGAGGAAGAAGAGGGAGAACGAGAAGAAGAAGAAGGAGGTCGCGAGTCGAAGCGGGCAGATGCGCGATCGGTCGAAGGAGCGAGCAGCTCCTCGGTCGTCGGCCTTCTGCTTTTATCCTTGGGCACTAAATACTCGGTCAGATCGATGTCCATCCTGTCCAAATCCATGGTTCTGGTGAGAGAGAGGCCGGCGGAACCGGAAGAGCTAGCACTGGGTGAGATCCCTGCGAGTCTTCTCCTCTCGTTCTCGGCTTCCTCGGCGGCGAGCTGCTCCTTCCGCGCCTTTTTCGAAGCCTCGGCCGCATCCAAGGCGCCGGCCCAATCGGTGTTCCACACAAACTCCGGGGCCCAGCGCCCTCCCTTCTTGGTCGGGTCGGGCTGGTTGAGCCTGGCGAGAGGGGAGACGACCTCGCCTGGAAGAGTTTTCTCAGGAGAGGAGAAAAGAGAGAGAGGAGGAGGTCGGGGTTGAGAAAAAAAGGAACCATGGCGACGAGGAAAGAAAAAAAAGAATTGAGAAAGGGCCAGCATCATCAAAATTGAGCATCATCGAAAAGGATCTCTCTCTCTCTCTCTCTCTCTTCTTCTTCCTCATCTCAAGATCCTCACCTTTCGGATCGGGAACATCCGCGAAATAGCCGGAGTCGGGAAGCCTGCGCGGCGGGCGAGCGGCGAAGCCTCCGCGGCCAGGGCCAGGGCCTCGGCCGCCGCCGGGCGTTCCTCGACCTCCGCCGCCGCCGCCGCCTCTGCCCGTCGCGGCAGCGGTCGTGACGGTTCGCGCGGGGGTGCGAGAGGTTGAAGCGCGGGGAGGCATGTGTTCGATGCTTTGCGGAGCGTGCGTGCGAGAGAGTGAGAGAGTGAATCAAGGAGAAGGGAGGGAGGAGAACGCGACGAGAGAGATGAATTCGAATGCCAAGCTCCTAGCTTTTTTTTCTTTTTTTGTTTTCGTTCGAGTTCTGAAAAACTCGACCTCGACCTTTTTTCGACCTCGACCTTTTTTCGACCTCGACCTCCTCCTCGACCCCGTTTTTCTTCGATCAAAAAGGTGTTTTGTGTTTGTGTTGTTTAAAAAGGGGGGCAAGCAGCGGCAGATGCATCAGCAGTCAGGCGCGAGAGCTTTAAAAAGGCGCCTCTTCTTGTTTTGTCAGAGGGGATGACTTCGGAAAAACAAAAAAAACGAAACCGAAAAAAAAAAAGCAACCCGTCTCATCAAACTCTCTCTCTACATATGTATCGTCATTTCTCTCTCTCCCCCCCCCCCCCCCCCCCCCTCCCCCCCCCCCCCCCACCCCCCCCCCCCCCCCCCCCCACCCCCCCCCCCCCCCCCCCCCCGCCCCCCCCCCCCCCCCCCCCCCCCCGCACAGTCCAAGTACAAGCAGGTCAAGCTGACCTGCCGCCAGCGCTCCGAGCTCCTCTCGACACTCCACGCGGCCCTGACGGCCCTCGCCGACCGGGCCGCGGCCCGCGGCGCCGCGCCCTGCCAGCTCGCCCAAAGGTTCCTGGGGCCGGAGCTGCTGCTCCGCGCGGCGGAGCTCAGGGGCGGCGGAAGCGTGAGCAGGAGCACGGCGAGCAGCAGCCTCCTCGGCAGCGAGCAGCGAGAAGAGGAGTGGCTCCCGTGCCTGCTGCGCGTCTCGGGCCGCGGCATCGAGGCCCTCGACCCCGCCTCGCGCCGCCCGCGGTGGGGCCTCGAGTGGAGGCACGCGGGCAGCCCCGCCATCGTCCTCCTCGCCCGGAGCAGCAGCAGCCCCTCTGGAGACCCGTTCGCGCTCGTCGCCAGGGGCGCGAGGGCGGCCCGCGTCTTCGCGCTGACGGACCCCGGGGCCGACGCGTCGCTCCAGCTCGCCCGCGCCGCGCGGGCCGCGGCGGCCGAGCAGGGGGGGCTCGAGCTCGCGGTCGACGCGTCGAGGGCCGCGACGGCGGGCGAGTTCGTCGCCGCGCTGGCCGCGGCGGGGAGGGAGAGGGAGAGCGCCGCCGCCGCTGCCGCCGCCGCCGTCGCCGCCGCGGGGACGGGGGCGGCCGCTTCTGCTGCCGCTGCCGCTGCAGCCCCCCTGGGGGAGTGGAGGGTCAACAGGGTCTTCCCCTCGCCGGCGGCGGCCCCGGCGGCCCCCCCGACCCCCGGGGGGGGAGGGCCCCCTCCCGCCTCCTCTCCCGCCTCCGCCTCCGCCCCTTCCTCGCGGAGGAAGGCGAGGCTGCTCACGCTGACGGCCGACGGCACGCTGCTCGAGCGCAGCGCCGACACCTACGACGTCATCGATGCGCGCCCCCTGTCCGCGCTCGCCGCGGCCGCGGCCCCGACGGGTGAGCCCTCGGCCTGCGCGCTGGAGTGGAGCGACGGGGCCCCGCGGTGGGAGCTCGACGACGTGAGCCCGGACCGCGACGGCTTCCTGTCGTGCCTCGCCGCCGCGGCCGTCGCCTCGGCGCCGGCGTCGACCGCGCCGCCGCCAGGCTCCCCCTCGCGGGCTCCCCGCCGGGGCCCTCTGCACATTCCGCCCAGGAGGACGTCGCCACTCGACGTGGGCCTGATGCGGGCGGCCGCCGCCGCGGACGGCATCGGCGGCGGCGGCGCTGCCGCCGCCTCGGCGGCGGACGCCGCGGACGCCGTCGCCGGCGCGCTCGAGCTCGAGGCCGCGGTGACGTCGCACCTCGCGCAGGCGGCGCGGGCGGCGCTGGCGGAGGCCTCCGCCTCGTCCTCCTCGTCCTCGGGCGGCGCCGACAGGGGAGACGGAAGCGTGTTCGCGTCGGGCCTGGGAGGGGTCTTCACCGACGTCGCGCCGAGCTACCCGGCGCCCGTCTTTGGCGCGCTCGGAGAAGGAGAGGGCGCGAGCGCGAGCGATCCGTCGCCGTCGTCGCCGTCGCGGCAGCAGGGTCCCGTCTCTTCGTCGTCGTCGCCTCCTCCTCTGGACGCGCGCGCCCGCCTCGCCCGGCGCGCCGCGACCTTCTGCGCCGTCGTCCCTCTCTCCGGGCCGCGTTCCGCGAGCCTCGGAGGCAGCGGAATACTCGCGGGCGTCGGGGCGGCGGCGGCTTCGGCAGCCGGAACGGGGGCCTTGGCGGCGCCGTCCTCGGCTGCCGGCGTGGCGGCGGCGGCGGCGGCGGCGAGCCACCACCACGCGCACCACCACGCGCACTACCAGCGCGCCGACGAGCCGACGCTCTTCGCGCTCCTGGCCCTGCTGCCCCCGCCGCCGCCACCCGCGGCCCTCTCGCGCGGGGCCCGCGCCTCGAGGGGCGCCCTCACTCCGGACGACGCCGCGGACGCCGTCGTCGCTCTGCAGGCCCTGCAGCGGCTCTGCGCCGCGCCGCCGGGGGCCTCGGCCGCCGCGGCGGCCTCGAGCTACTCGCAGTCGTCGGCCGCGGCGCTGCTCGCGATGACGCCGGCCGCGCCGCGGATCTTCGCGTGCCTCGACTGCGGGGCGCCGCACGCCGCGGCCGAGGCCGCGAGGCTGCTGGTGAGGCTGTGGGCGCCGCATGCCGCCTCGGCGGGCCTGACGCCCTGGGACGCGCCGTGGAGGCAAGGCGGGGGAGGAGCAGCGGGCTCTTCTTCTGCCGCCGCCGCCGGCGACGACGGCGCCGCCGCCGCCTCGGCAAAGGCGATCTGCCTGGGTGCCCCCGGTCGCGCTGCGGCGCTCGTCAACGTCCTCCGCGGGTCGCCGACGGTCGTCGGCGAGGGAGGAGGAGAAGGCCCCTCTTCGTCTTCGCCTTCCGCCGCGCTCGCGCGGACCCCTCCCTCGGCGCTCGCCGCCGCGGCCGTCGTTGACGCGCTCGCCGCCGCCGTCGCCCCGCCTGGGTCCCGCTCCACGGGGGCTCGGGCGAGGCGCGCCCTGCTGATGGAGCTCGGCAACGCCGGCCCGGCGCTGTTCGCGCTGTTCGGGCACGCCGACGCGAGGGTGCACGAGGGGGCGGCGCTGTTGACGCGGGCGGTCGTCGCAGCGGCGGCGGCAGGGACAGGGAGCGGCAGCGGCGGCAACACCGGCAGCGACAACGGAGGCAGCGCCGCCGCGGCCGCGGCAATGCGGGACGCCGCCCTCGAGGAGGGGGCCCTGCTGCACCACTTCTCTCGGGCAGTCGCTCCCGAGAGCCTGCGCGGCGTGCTGCTCCAGGAGGCGGCGAGCAGCATCGAAGCTTCTTCTTCTTCCTCGAGCGGCCAAGGCGGCGGCCTTGTCGGCAGGAGCTCTCTCTCCCGCTCGTCGTCCTACTCGTCTTTCTCCTCGTCGTTCTCGTCGTCGGGAGGGCTGTCTATGGATCTCGTCGCGCTGTGGGCCGACGGCCACCCGCCGGCGCTCGACCTGCTGCGGCGGTGCCTTCCGCCTGGGCTGGCGAGGCACCTCGACCCCCTGGCGCTGCGGCCGAGTGTCGGGCCGCTGCCTCAGGTGGTGTCTGCTGCTGCTGTTCCTTCGAGGCCTCCGGCGGCGGCGGCGGTGACGGGGGCTGTCGTTCCACCGCAGCAACGACAGGTGCCCTCTGCCGCTCCTACTGCCGCCACTCCTTCTCCCGCGGCACTGGCGCAGCAGCAGCAGCAGCAGGCAGGCGCTGCCGCCCGGCCCCCTCTCGTGCCGTCTGGTGCTGCAGCGACGACGGCGACAGCGACGACGACAGCGCCTCCGCTCGCTTCCTCTTCGACGCTCGTCCGCACCCCTTCCTCCACCGCCCTCGTCTCCTCCTCCTCCTCCTCCTCCAGTCTCGCCTCCCTCGCCGACTGGCGCTCGCTGTGGCGGGACCTTGCGCGCGACCACGCGCACGCCGGCCTCGTCTGGAACGAGAGGACGAGGGCGGAGCTGCGCGACGCGCTCGCGGCCGAGGCCGCGGCGCTCCGCCGCGGGAAGGCCGCGGCCGCGGGAGGTGCCTCTTTCGCCCCCTCTGCTTCTGCCTCTGCTGCCGGAGGCGGGGGCGGGCTGCTCTGGAACCACTGGGAGTTCTCCGTCCCGTACCCTTCGCTTGCGTCGGAGCCCTGCGCCGGCGGCGTCTACGTGCGGCTGCTGCTCGACGGCGCCGACAGGACTGCGCTGCTCCGCGTCCCGAGGCCCAGGGAGCTGTTCCACGCGCTGTGGTCGGCGCTGCTGGCCGCGGGGGACGAGGGCGTGGCCGTGGCCGCCAAGGGGTGGAGGGGCGGCGGCGGCAGGAGCAGGAGGCAGCAAGGAGGGGAGGGCGAGGACGATGCCGACGGCGACGACGCCTTCGTCAACTTCGGAGGAGGTGACGGCGAAGTCGACCCCTCCTCCTCCTCCCCGCCCCCCGACCGCGTGCTGCTCACCCGCGCCGCCGCCGCGGTCTACGACGCGCACGCCGCCGTCGTGGGGTCCTTCACGGGCGCGGCACACGTCGCGGCGCTGGCGGACGGCTCCCCGTGCGCGCGGCTGCGCTCGGCGGCGCTGCGGCTGCTCTCGGCGCTGCTCGCGCCCACGGCCGCTACGACGAGCGCGGCGGCGCTGGCGGCGACGGCCAGGGCGCGCGCCGATTTCCTGGCCGCGGGAGGGGTGAGGCTGCTCGTGGACGTCGCCGCGCAGGCGCACGCGGACAGGCTCTCCGCGGGACTGGAGGGCGCGGCGCCCGCGGCCGGGGCCGGGGCGGTCGCGGCCGCGGCCGCGAAGGCGAAGGCGGGCGAGAGCAGCGACGGAAGGCAACAGCAGCAGCCGTCGTCGCTCCTCCTGACAGCGACGGCCCACGAGCCCGCCAAGATGGAGTGGTACTGCTCCGACGCCTCTGCCGCGGCGCGAGTGACAGCAGCGATCGGAGGAGGAGGAGGAGGAGCACGAGGAGAAGAGGCGAGGTTCTCCGCCTCTTCCCCCTCCCGGGTCGCGCCCGACGGCACGCCGCTCTTTGGCCCGCTGCCGCGCGCCGGCGCGCTGAGAGCGGCGGCTCTGTGCTCCTCCTCTTCGTCCTGCTCCTCTCCCCCCTCTTCTCCCCTGCTGCTGTGGGCCCCGGGGATGCGCCGCCCGCTGCCCGTCGACGCCATCCGGCAGCTCCGCTGGGCGAGGGACTCGGCGCGCGCGCCCCTGGGAGGCCGCCGCGCCGACGCCGAGGCCGCGCTCTGGTGTTTACTGCGGCTCGCGACGTCGCCGCTCGGCGCCGACGCGCGCGCCGCCGCGGGGGCACTGGGCGCCAGGGCCATCTTCCCTGCTCCCAAGGTGCTCAGGGCGCTCGCAGCTCCTGAATGCCTGCCGCACCTCGCGCAGGTGCTGCTGACGGGCGACCCGGCCCTGGTGGCGCTCTCCGCGGCGCTCTTGGAGCGGGTCGCGACCGCCGGCGCCAGCGGTGGCGGCGTTGGCGGCGGAGGAGCGAGCAGCGGCTCCTCCGCGACTGCGGCGATCGCCGACGACGCCGTCCTCCGCGGTCTCTTCCGCACCGGCGCCCCTTACTTCGCCCTGTGCTACGGAGGGTCCAACCTCGCCGAGGTCGGCTCGCTGCTCGCGGCGACGCACCTCGACCAGGACTGGCCTCCGGGAGCGCCGCGGAGGCAGCGTCTCCGCAGCGGCGCAGGAAGCCCCCGGGCTCAGGTCGTCATGCCGTCGGACTCGTTCCTCTCGGGGGTCCTGCCCCCCGGGCTCCTCCACGTGCTGTCCCGCAGGGGCGGCGGCGCGTTCGCCGCGGCGCTGGCGGGCGACACCGACGACCCCGAGCTCGTCTGGACCAGCGGCATGCGCGCGACGCGCCTCCTGCCGCAGCTGAGGGCGCACGTCGGGGACCTGCCCGCGCGCCTGCGCGACAACGCCGCCGCCCTCTACGAGTTCCTGCCCTGTCCTCCGCTCGAGTACCCGGAGCTGGCCCGCGAGCTCTGGTGCCACCGCTACTGCCTGCGCAACCTCTGCGACGAGGCGCGGTTCCCGGGGTGGCCGATCGGCGACGGGTCGGCGGCCGACGCCGTCGCGTTCGGGCGCGCGCTGCTGGAGGAGTGGCGGCGCGAGCTGGCGAGGACGCCCGCCGGTCTGAGCGCCGGGGACGCGCTGCGGGAGCTGGGGCTGTCGGCGGAGGCGGACGCGTTCGAAGGGAAAGAGAAGGAGCAGGAGCAGGAGGGCGACGGCAGGGGCAGAAAGGGCGTGTTGCCCCCGGGGGAGGCGTTGCGGGCAGCGTACCGCGCCGCGGCCCGGAAGTACCACCCGGACCGCAACCCGGCGGGGAGAGACAGGTTCCAGGCAGCTGCCGCTGCCTACGAGCGCCTGACGAGCGGCCCCGGGGGCGAAGGAGGGAGCGGCGGGGAGGGGGGGAACGGGTCGAGCCTCCCTCCCCAATCCGGCGCAGACCCTGACGACTCGGGCGGCGCGACCCGGAGGTGGAGGCTGCTGCTGCTGCTCCGCGCGCAGCGGCTGCTCTTCTCCCGCTCCGGCGGCGTCCTGTCGCCTTACCGCTACGCGGGATTCCTGCCGCTGCTGCGCACGGTCGCGAGGAGGCTCGCGGGCCTGCCGGACGGGGACGTCGAGGCCTCGGCGGCGCTGGAGCGGCTCTCGAGGGAGCGGAAGGAGGCCCCAAGCCGAGCGAGCGACGAGAGCGACGGCAGCGGCCAAGGGCCGGACCGGCTCCTGCTCTCGCTCGCCCTCTCGGAAGGGGGCGACGGGGACGACTCGAACCGTCGCCTGCCCCCTCGAGAGCACTTCCTCTCGGCGTCCTCCGCCCCGCTGCTCCTGGCCGCGGCGGACCTCGCCGCCGCCACGGCCTCCGCCTCCCCGGAGAACAACGGCGCCGAGCTCGCCCGCTGCGGCGGTGTCGGCGTCTGCTCGGCCGCCCTCAGCCGCGCCGCGGCGACGCTCACCAGCGCCTCGGCCACGGACTTCGCGCCCGCGGCGCAGCTCTCGGCGTGCTGCCTCCGCGCGCTGGAGGCGATGGCGAGCTCCGGGGACGCCGCGGCGGTCGGGGCCCTGGAGGCGGTCGCCGGCGGCGGAGCGGGAGAGGAAGCAGCGGCGACGGCGGCTGGGGAGAGGGCTTCCTCCCTCTCTTTCCACCTCGCCTCCGACGTTGTCCACGTCGCCTCCTTCCGCGGCGCCCCCGCCGCCGCCGCCGCTGCCGTCGACGCCATCGCGGCCCTGTCGCGGTCGTCGAGACTGCAAGACGCGCTTCTCTCAGCAGGGGCCGTCCAAGCCCTCGTGCCGCTGCTGTTCGGCTTCGACCCGACGCTCGGGGACGAGGAGAGGGCGGCCTCCGCCGCCGCGGGGCGCGCGGAGGGGGGTATGGCGCAACATTCTGGTCAGCCTCAGCAGCAGCAGCGGCAGATGCTTCTGCAGTCCGGGGCAGCAGCGACTGCGGCGCTCCCCGCTCCGAGCGTCGGCGGCGACAGCAGCAGCTCTGCCCTGATCTCCGCGCCGGCGCAGCACCAGCAACAACACCAACCCTTGGCCGCCCCGGTCTCTTTGCCTCAGCTCGCGCCGAGGGCAACTGCTTCTTCATCGTCGTCGTCGTCAGCAGCAGCAGCTGCTTCCCCGCACCGCTCGGCGACCGCCGAGCGCAACGACCTTGCCCTCCGCGCCGCGCGCGCCGTCGCCGCGCTCGCCGGCGTCGGCGGCTCGTCGGAGTCGCCGCCCAACGCCGCGGCCCGCGCAGCGCTCGCGGCGCTGCTCACCCCGCCGCTCGCGAGGAGGCTCGCCGCGGCGGACCACGTCCCCTTACTCTCCGACCTGGCCGGGGCCGTGAGGAGCCCCGCGGCCGTCTGGGACGCGTCGATGCGCTCGCTGCTGCTGGCGGCGCTGGACGAGGCGGGAGAGAAAAGGTCCTCCGTCGCCGAGCTCGCGTGCTTCAGGTACCCGTCGCTCGAGGGCGAGCTGGTCGTCTCCGGGGTCTACGTGCGGGCCTACTGCTCCGAGCCGGGGTTCCCGCTCGCGGACGGGACCGCCTTCGTCAAGGGGCTGGTGTCCCACGTGCACGATTTCGTCGTCCGGGAAGGAGGGGAAGGGCCCCCCGCTCCTGCTTCCGCTGCTCCTCCCGACGACGACGACGCGGCGAGGGACAAGGGGCGCCTCACCGCCAGGCGCCACCTCGCCGAGTCCCTCCGCGCGCTCCGCCTCGCGCTCGAAGCGTGCCCCCGGGCCGCCGCCGCGATGGCGTCGAGGCCTGCGCTCGCCCCGCTGCTGGCCGTCGTGGAGAGGGGCACGCCCCGGCCGGCGACGAAGGGAGGAGAGGAAAGAGGAGAAGAGCAAGGGCGGGAGCAACAGCAGCAACAACAGCAATACGGCGACGGCGACGCCGCGGCGCTCGCCCTCGCGGCCCTCGTCCGCCTCACCGCGCACGCCGGGTGCGTCGCCGCGCTGTCGGAGCGGAGGGCACTCCGCGCCGCCTTCTTCGCGGCGCACAGGCCGCCGACGCCGACGTCGAGGGCGCTCGCGCTCAGGCTGCTCTCGCCGCTTGTCGGCGCCGGAGGAGGAGCCGCAGGAGGGGGAGGCGAGGGCGGCGGAGGAGGAGGCGGCAGCGCGGGTGCCGCTTCGGGCGGCAGCGTCGCCGGGGCCGAGGCGGCGTGGGAGGCCTGCGCCTCCGGGGGCGCGATGTGCCTCCTCTCTGTCGTGCTTCCGAAGAGGAGCACGGCAGCGGTCCCCTCTCGTTCCTCTCCGTCGCCGGGCGACGACGACGACGCCTCCGCCGGAGACCCGACCCCCGACGAGCGCGCCGCCGCCGCGGCCCTGCTCGGCCGCCTCGCCTCCCACCCCTCGCACGGGGGGCGCGTCGCCCTGCTCCTGCGCCGCCTCCTCCCCCCCGGCGCCGTCGCCGTGCTGCTCGACGGTCCGGGCGACGTCGCGGCCGACGCGCTGCGCAGGGACGCCGACACGCCGGAGCACGTGTGGTCCGCGGCGATGGCCTCGGCCGCGGCCGCCGACGCCGATGCCTGGGCCCTCAGCGCCGCCGCTGTCGCCCATTCTTCTTCCGCTGCTGACTCCCCTTCCTCCGAATGGACGCCGCCGCCGCCACCCTCGTCGCAGTCCTCCCCTTTGGGCGCGGACGGCCTTGGGGCGAGCCTGCTGCGCGAGCCGTATGTCGGCGGCGTCTACGTCCGCCGCTTCCTGCGCTCGCCCGGGGCGAGGCTGCGGGACCCGGCCGCGTTCCTGCAGGGGCTGCTCGACGCGTTCGCGCGCGCGGCCCGCGGCGCCGTCGCGGCGTCGCGAGCGGCGGCGGCGGCGAGCGCGGGCGGCGGGTCGCCGCCCCGGGAAGAGGACGACGCGCGCTTCTCGGCCTTGGTCGCCGAGGCGGCACTGATGTCGGCGGCGGCCTGCGAGCTGCTGGGAGGGAGGCCCGCCCTGCGGGAGCGCGCCGCGTCGCTGGGCGTCGTGAGGACCTGCCTGTCGGTCCTGGCAGAGAGGCTCCCAGCCGCCGTCGCGGCGCTGCCGCGGCTCGCGGCGCTGGCGAGGGCCAGTGCTGCCGCCTCTCCCTCGACCAGTCCTCCTCCTCCACCGTCCGAGGAAGACGGCCTCGGAGGGTGCGCCCTCAGGCTGCTGCACGCCTCGCTCGCCGGGTGCGCGGGCGCGGCCGACGCGCTCGCCGCGGAGCCCCCCGCGGCGCTCGCGCCGCTCGTCGCGCCCGCCGGGCTCGGCGCCGCGGGCGGCGCGTGGGGCGTCGCCGCGGAGGTGCTGGCCGCAGAGGCGCTGACGCGGGCCCTGGAGGCCGCGTCGCGAGGGCGCGCGTCGCTGGTGGCCTCGGCGTGCGCCGCCGGCGCTGTGCCGGCGCTGCTGGCGAGGCTCGAGCCAGGCAGCAGCAGCCGCGGGAGCGGGAGCAGCGTAGCCCTGGTGCCGAGCGGAGGGAACGGGAACGGCGGCGGCGGTGGCGACGGAAGCGGGGGAGAAGCGAGCCGCGACGCGTGCGTCGCCCGCGTCGCGGCCATCTCCTGTCTCCGCGCCCTGTCCGAGTGCCCCGCGGGCGGGCAGCCCGCCGCCGCCGCCGCCGCCGCCCTCGAGAGGTCCGCGGCGTGGAGGACGAACGCTGGGGCGAGGCACGACCTGTACCTGCCCAGCGGCGCCGAGGCCGGCCCGGGGGGAGGGAGGGGCGGCTCTCTGGGAGGGGAGGGAGTCGCGAGGCTCCTCTCGGGGAACAGCGGCGCCGCTGGAGGAGCGAGGTTTGCGCTACCTGCCCCCGAGGCGATCGTGGCGCCGCCGGTCGTCGTCGCGAGAGCACCCTCGCCGCCGCCGCCGCCGCCGCCGCCGGTCGTCGTCGCGAGAGCGCCCTCGCCGCTGCCGCCGCCTGTCGCCCAGAGGGAACCTTCGCCGCCCCCCGCTCCTCCTGTCGTTCAGGGGGAGCCCTTGCCGCCGCGGCCGCCACCGCCGCCTGTCGCCCAGAGGGAACCTTCGCCGCCCCCCGCTCTTGCTCCTCCTGTCGGTCAGAGAGGGCCCTTGCCTCCGCCCCCATCCCCACCTCCGCCTGTTGTGGAGAGAGAGCCCTCGCCGCCACCTCCGCCGCCACCGCCACAGCTCGAGGCCACGCCCGAAGCGGAGGAAGAGGTCGCTGCCGTCGCCGCCGCCGAAGGACGAGGAGAAGAAGAAGAAACGATCTCCGACGACGGCCTCGACCCGCTCGGTGCGGCCCCTCCGACGCCAGTTCCCGCCGACAGGGACCCGCTGCAGGATTGAAAGAAAGAGAGAAAGAGAGAGAGAGAGAGAGGGTTTGAAACCCAAAAAAACAAAACGAACTGCCTTTCATTGGTTACTTGGATATTCATTCGGTTTTCTTGACACAGTAAAAAAAAATGCATTTTTGAAGTGATCTGAACCTCCCTTTCTCTTCTTTCTTCAAATCCAGTCCCCTGCGTTCACCGCCTCGGCCACGACCGCGCTCAGCGTGCCCAGGACCGTCCCTCCCTCGCCGTCCTCCACGGCCTCCAGCTCGGCCTTGACCCCCGCCGCGGCCATGGCCTCGAGCTCGCGGACCCACGGGTGAAGAGAGGAGAAGTCTCCGGCCGCGCTGATCTCGCCGCCGCCGCCGCCGCCGCCGTCCGCGGCACCGCAGGCGGCAGCAGCAGAAGAGAGGGCGCCGGCCAGCGAGCGCGCGGTGCCCAGGTCCCTCGCCGTCAGCGGCTGCAGCGCCTCGTCCCTCGTCCCCGCCGCCAGGAGCCACGACGAGCGCGCCCCGAGCCAGCACAGGGAGGGCAGGGCGTACGCCGCCCCCTCCAGGAGGGCGCGGGCGGAGAGCGAAGAGGAAGTGGGGGAGGGCGAGGCAGCGGCGGCGCCGTTTGTGGCAGCGGCGGCGGGTGCGTTCGCGGCAGCGTTCGCGGCAGCGGCGGCGACGAACGAGCCGTTCTTGTAGATGGTGAGGATTGCGACGCCTCCCGGGTTCCAGTCGCAGAGGCCCAGGACTCGCATCGAGAGAGGGGGAGCGGAAGCGGAAGCGGAAGCGGGAGTGGAGGGAGAAGAAGCCCCAGAAGAAGAAGAAGAGGAGAGCAGGTGCGAGCAGAAGGCGCGCGTCGCGAGGTCGGGCATCCCCCTGGCCGTCGCGAGCACCGCCCCGCCTCGGATCCCCTCCCAGACCCTGTCCTCGACGAGCCTCTCGAAGGCGGCGTCCTTCTCGACGACGACGAGGAAGGCGGCGTCGGAGGCGACGCGGAGGGCGCGGGCCGCGGCGGGGCAGCCCGGCAGCGCGAAGCCCGCGGGGCCGACGCGGCGGAGGTCAGTCCAGCCGTTTCCTCCTCCTCTTCCTCCTCCTCCTCCTCCTCCTCCTCCTCCTTCTTCTTCGGCAGCAGCGTCAGCGATCCAGAGGCAGCCCGCCACGGCCCCGCGGGGCGCGGCCCTCAGCCCCAGCGCCTCCCGCGGCAGCGCCAGCAGCGTCTGCGCGTCGGCCACGGCCGCCGAGGCCTCCGCCGGCGCCCTCGCGGCCCCGGCGCCCTTGAGGCGGTACCACAGGTCGCGATTGGTCACCGTTTTGCCTCTCGAGAGCGCCTCGTGCGCGACGTCGAGCACAAGAAAGAGCCTTGACACCCGCAAGGCGCGGGCGAAGGAGCGCGCGGAGGAGCGCGAGCCGAGCAGCGAGGAGAGGGAAAGCACGGTTGAGGAAGGAGCGGGGTGAGGCGGAGGAGGGAGGGGCGGTTGAGAAGGAGCGGAAGCTGCGGCTGCTGCTGCTGATTCTTTGCGAGCAGCACTCGACGTGGACGAAGACACCAAAGGCATCTGTTTGGAGGCGGTCCGAAGGGATGGGGAGGGGAACGAGGCGGGCAAAAGTCGGTAAGTTGAACATATTTCTCGCCGTCGCCGTTCGTCTTCTCTTTTCTCTCTCTTCTTCTTCATCTCTCTCTATCTTCCTCGCGCACCAGCTCGATGTTTAAGAGCTGCCCCCGCAGCAGGCCCTCGACGAAATCGGCCATAAAGTCCTCGATGGAAGCCACCACCTTCTCTGGAGCAGCCGAGGCGCCCCAGAAGCGCTCGGCGTCGGACAGGAGCGGCGCGACCTCGTCTGAGACCTCCTCGAGGAAGGGGTCGCCTTCGTCTTCGTTGCCGTCGTTTTCGTTGTTTTCTTCTCCGCCGCGCATCATCCTTGCGACGCGGTTGTCGTCGTCTTCCTCGAGGAAGGAGTCGAGACGGAGCTGCTGCATCGTTTGCGAGAGACAGGACTAGGAAGTGTTTTTGGTTTCTCGTTTTTGCAATGAACAGTGATGTCGACGCTCGACCTCTCTTCTTCTTTCTTTCCCCTTTTCCTTTATCCTCAACAGAGCTCGCCCCTGATCTTTTCCCACCAGCTCGCTCCTCCTTCCCCCCCTTTCTTCTCTTCCCTCTCCATCTCCCGCAGCAGCACTGCGGCGCGAGCAGAGCATCCGGCCGGCAGCGCCCTCCTCTTCGGAGGCGGCAGCACGGCCGCGACGCGAGGGAAGCCCTCGGGAGACAGCGGCCGTTGCCGCGAAAGCACGGAGAGAGGAGGGTCCGACCCTTTTCCTTCCTTGCCCCCGCCGCTGCCGCCGAGCGCCGCGGCCTGCGCCAGCGCGAGCCACACGGCGTCGCTGCCGCCCCCTTGCAGGCCCTCGGCCGAGGCGAGCGCCCGCAGCAGCGCGACGGCCGCGTTGCGCACGTCGGCCGCAGCGGCGTCCGACGCCAGCGCGATGGCGGCCTCGGCGACCTCGGACGCCACGGACGCGACTGCGGCGCCCGAGCCCGAGAGGCAGGCGCTCGCGCGAGCGTCCGAGGCGATCGAGATCAGGGAACGGAGGACGGCGAGGCGCACAGAGCGGAGGGACCCGAGGGCGACGGCGGAAGATGTTTCGTCGTCGTCTTCGCCGCCGTCGCCGTCGCCGTTTCCGCTTGCCGCCGCCGAGGGCGAGCTCGACCTCCCGAGAAGGCGCTGCTTCTGGTTTCCTTGGCTCCTCTTCCGGCCAGCCGGAGCCAGCAGCAGCCCCGTGTACCCGGCCCCTCCGATCCCGTGGCTCGTCCGGCCCCTGTCCAGCAGCTCCCGCATCGCTGGCCACGCCTCGGCGGCGAACCTCCGCGAGACGAACTCGCCGCCGGCGGCCCTCGCGAGCGCCGCGACGCAGGCCGCGCCCCGCGCGGCGACGGGCGGGTGCCTGGAGCGCAGGGCCCCTCCGGCGAGCGGGGCCCAGGCGCGGTGGACCGCCGGCAGGAGCCTCGGGGCGAGCGGGGCGGGGGGAGAGACCACGTTCCGGCGCGGCTCGAGCAGGGCGGCCGTGGCCTCGGCGGCGTCGGCGGCGGCCTGCGCGCGGCGGAGCGCGTCGAGCGCGCGCTCGAGCGCCGCCGCGGCCAGAGAGACCAGCGCGATCTTCGAGCTCGAGGAGGAGGGATCCTTGTCTTCGCCGTCGTCGTCGTCCTCGTCGATCGCCGAGGCCAGGAGCGGGGAGGCGACATCAGCCGCGGCGTCGGCGAGCGTCGCCGCCGCCGCGACGCGCCGCGCGCGCTCCGAGGCTTCGAGCCACTGAAGGTCGCCCCAGCGCGGCCTCTCGGGGCAGCCCGGCGGAGGGCGGTCGAGTCCCAGATCTCCTTCTCCTTCTCCTCCGGAGTCCCCGATGGTGCCGCGCCTCTCCTCGGCGCGGACGCGCGCGCGGACGCGCTCGGCGAAGAAGGCGACGCCGGGGGAGCCGTCGCCGCCGTCCCCCGCCGCTGCTGCCTCTTCCTCCTCTTCCTCCTCCCTCTCCCGCTTCTCTCGGGCGGCGTTGAGCCTCTCGAACTCGGCGCGGACGGCGACAGACGCCTCCTCTGTCTCCTTGGCCGCCGCATCCGCGTCCGCCGCGGCGGCGGCGCAGATCTCGGCCAGGGCCAGCAGCAGCGGCGCGACGGCCTCGGGGGACCTCCGCCTCGCGCCCGCGGAGAGGCCGCGGACCGCGGCGCGCGCTGGTTCGGCGAGCAGCGGCAGCAGCGCCGACGCCGCCGACGACGAGAAGCGCAGCGTCGCGGAGTTGTCGGCGCCTGAGGCGGCTCGAAGAGCGGCAGCGCAGAGCGCCGCCGCGCGCCTCGCCGACCCGGAGCCGCTGCCGTCGCGCAGGCGTGCGCAGACTCCGTCGACGACGAAGTCGGCGTTGGCGACGACGGCGGCCGTCACGCTCGGCTGGCCCGTCGCCGCGGCGAGGGCGCCGAGCGCCGCGGCCGCGCCCGAGGCCACGACGGGGGCCCCTCCTCCCCCTCCGGCAGAATCATCGGAGACGCCGCCGGAGGCGAGGGAGCCGACGCTCCCGCCGATCGCGCGGACCCCCCGCAGCTCGAGCAGCGGCAGCAGCGCCCGCCGCACCGTCGCGCCGCGGGCGCGCCCGCTGCGGGCCGCAAGGAGCGCACCGCAGGCCTCGGCGGCGGCGCGGAGCAGGGCGGCGTTGGCGCCCAGGTCGTGCGGGGTGAGAAGGGAGGAAGCGGGGTCGCGGCGGAGGAGGGCCGGGGAGGAGCTCCGGGCGTCAGAGTCGTCCTGCGTCGCCGCCGACGGAGGGAACCCCTCCTCTCCTCCCGCTCCCGCTGCCGCTGCGGCGGAGCAGAGGCCCCACACCGCCTCGTCCGTCAGGTCGTCCAGCCCGGCGTGAACCGCCGCCTCGAGCTCCCCGTCGGCCAAGGAACCGACCTCGCACCCGGGGAGGATCACCGCCGCGGCGCCGGTGAGGACCTCGGCGAGCAGCGCCGCCGCGCCCGTGGCGCCGAGCTGCCAGTCCCGGGTCCCGCGGGCCCCGCGGGCGCCGGCGCCCCGCCGCCTCGGGAGGAGGAACCCTCGCCTCCCGGTCCCGACGCGCGAGCGAAAATCGGAGAGGATCGCGTCGACGAGGCGGCGGAGCGCCGAAGAGGAGGAAGCGCTCGAGGAGCTCGGGCCGGAGCTCTCCGAGGCAGCGAGCGTCGCCGAGGCCGCGGCGGCCCCCAGCGCCCTCGCCGCCAGCGACAGCTCGCGGTAAGCCTCGACGGACGCGACGGTGCCGAGCGGGGCACGGGGCAGAGCCGGGGTCGCCGAGCCGGAGGCCTCGATGGCAGCAGCTGCGGCGGCGGCGGCGGCAGAAGCGGCAGCGGAAGCGGCAGACGCCACCGGAGAGGGAGGAGGAGGGGGCTCCTCGTCGCCCGTCCCCTTTGCCGCCGCCGCCGCCGCCTCGGCGAGGGCCGGCAGCGGCAGGTACACCCCGGCGTCGGGGGGCGAGTGCAGCAGCAGGGCGACGCACGCCGGGTCCGGGGAAAAGGCGTCCCGCAGGGCGTCGAGGAGCGGCGCCAGGAAGTGGGCCGCCGCTGAGGAGGAGCCCCAGCCCGACGAGGACGCCGCCGCCGACGACGAAGCCGGGACCGAGGACGAAGACACCGCCGCCGCGAGCGCGCCCGGCGGCGCGCACCGCAAGGCCGCCGCGAGGCGCCTCGCCGCGAGCTCCCCGGCCTCGCTGCCGCGGCCCAGCGCCGGCTTGAGCGCCGCGGCGAGCCGCGGGATGGAGGACAGGAGGTCCGATGGCGAGAGTTCTGACGGCGAGGGCGAGAGCGAGGGAGAGGGAGAGGGAGAGGGAGAGGGAGAGGCAGCGGCCGCCGCCGCCCCGCCTCCTCCTCCTCCCTCGCCGAGGAGCCCGCGGGAGGCCACCGTCGCGACCGCGGGGATCGGGTCCCCGGTGAGCGCCAGCAGCAAGTCCAGCAGTGCCTCTCGCGGGGTCTCTCTTCCGCCCTCTCCTCCTCCTTCGGCGGGCTGCGGCGAGGGACGCATCGAGAGGCAGCTCCTCAGGACGCGCGCCGCGGCCCTCGCCGCCGCGGCCCTCGCCGCCGCAGACCTATTGGCCGCGAGCGGCGGCAGCGCCCTCGCCGCGAGGGCGAGGACTCGCTGCCTCGCCTGCGAGAGCCAGGCGGCGTCTCGGACGACGGTCGGCGGGGGAAGGAGCCGGCCTCCCGTAGTCGTCTGTGGCTGCGGCTGCTGCTGCTGCTGCGGCGGCGGCGGCGGAGGCGAAGGGAGCTCGTCCTCTTCTCCCCGCTTCTGCTCTCCTCCGCTGCTCTCTTCCCCCCCCCGTGTCCGGTCCCTCGCCCGCGCAGCCATCGCC
>Ga0114918_10000889_pt1 | contig 26367 bp, 20 predicted proteins | sample LantaG_FD_87015 | JGI IMG/M metagenome (GOLD analysis project Ga0114918, IMG submission 87015) | Deep subsurface microbial communities from Baltic Sea to uncover new lineages of life (NeLLi) - Landsort_02402 metaG | ecosystem: Environmental > Aquatic > Marine > Oceanic > Sediment | place...
AACCGAATTGAACCGCGAGCTGTTAAACGAAGGCCCAAAGAATATGCCTTGCTGAACAAGCCCAGATCAGAGATGAGGGAGGCTCTCTTACAATGAGAATTGCTTATCTTCATGCCATTCGTGACTGTCCCTAATAAAATGCTAATAAAAATCTAATAAAAATCAACTTTTACTTTAAATTGAGAGGGGAAAAACATGTCTATACTACCAGCAACAGAATCGCCGTGTTACCATCAGAGAGAGGGCAACATTGCCATCTCGTATATAGATGGCGAAGAGGCTATGGATCATATTTTTAATGCGATACTTAATGCCCAGTCCAGTGTGTGGTTAACAATGTGTTACGCCAAGATTAATTTCAAAATTCCAACCTTAAACAAAAGCATAATAGAGATTTTCTCAGAAGTCAGCCAAAAGGAAAATATGGACTTGAGAATTTTGGCCTGGCGTTCCAAAGCGATAAAAGGTGATTTTGAAGGAACAAAAAAAGATTTTAAAATGTTAAAGAACCTTAATTGTAAAGCCAAGATTAGATGGGATTGTAATAAACTTGGTTGCCATCATCAAAAAATCTTCATTATAGATGATAAAATTGCATTTGTTGGTGGCATTAATATGTCTGAAGATTTTATTGACACCAGTGCTCACGATAGAAAGAATCCGCATCCTACACATGACCTTTTTTGTGAGGTTAGAGGACCTGTGGTAACAGATGTGATCCGTAATTTTGTGCAAAGATGGAATGGGGCAACTGAAAAAAATAAAAAATGTGGTTCATTCCCACAGGATACCAGGCCGGACGACCTTCCGGAATATCCGGAACAGCCCCCTCAGGAAAAAGAAGGTGATATTAAGATTCAAGTTACAAGAACAATTCCCGAGGGTGCATATAAGGCCGGCAACATAGCGAAAGGTGAATTCAGCATCCGAGAGAGCTACTTAAATGCCATCAAAGGTGCACAAAAGTATATTTATCTTGAAAATCAATACTTTTTTGACAAAGTAACCCACCATTCAGTAATAAGAGAATTGATTTATGCAGCATATAGAGGAGTTAAGATTTTCATTGTTCTGCCGGGCAATCCTGATTTCACAAAACTATTTTCCAAAGAATTCTTAAGAGAAGTTAAAAAACATCCCAATATTTATGTGTATACTCTTGCTACATCCTACGAAGATCATATCAAAGGCAGGGCTAAATACAGATACAATGATATATATGTACATGCAAAAATATTCATTGTTGATGATGAATGGTATTCCATCGGCTCGGCAAATATCAGTTTCCAAAGCTTGAGAACTGATTCGGAAATAAACGTTGCTGTTTGGGATCCCAATGGCGCCAAAAAATTGAGACAAGACTTATGGAAGGAGCATCTTGAATATTCTGATAAAAGCAAAACACAATACAACCAAAAAGTTATTATTGACAACCACATAGAAGATGCATTCGAACAATGGTGGTTCTTTGCAAGAGCTAATAAATACCATCGCAGGACAGAGACAAGGGCGAAAAATCGATTGATGCCCTTGGATATAAAGAAATACACTTCGTTTAAAAAAGGATTTGGCAATGTGAAAGATTTCTGTGGGAATATAAAGAAGCGGTTCTCCGGTGCTCTTGGGAGTTTAATAGAGATGATACGGGAACATACTTGATCCCGGATAGGGAAGAATAAGGAGTCAAGTATTAATTCTTCTTATTGCCTTGAGGATATCTGGGAACATCATAGATATTTATTGTGGAGAAAAACCAGTGACAGGGTGCGATGAATCGCACCAATTCTAAGAGAATAAAATCATCCCGGAGTATAAATGATGGTATCATGCGTGTGGGATAAGGAACAGGTAAAAAGGAAAAAGTAAAAAGGTAAAAGGCAAGGGTGAATTTATATAATTCAAATGTGGGCTTGGCCATCCCTTAAGGGATGGCGAAATTTCGCACCTTACATGCTGCGGGATAAAATGCTCTTTCGTATTGATTTTAAAGAGAACCCGCCGAGTAAATCGGCGGGCTAAATATTTTTAGAGACCGGCTGGAATTAAGTATGCTGGCCCCGGAATTATGGCCATATTTATTAAGATCATGCTTTAAATCAATTTCTATAGTGTTCTAAAGCTACCGAAAAATGTTGAAATCGAACCACATATTGTAGTATTATCGAGGCTGTAGCGTGCAGGAGTATTGTTTGTGAAGTTGAATGGGAAATTTCGGTCATAACAATTCGAAGGAGAGTATCATGGATACAAAACTGAAGGCGTTATTCATACTGGTCCTGTCTGGATTACTCCTTGGAATCTTGCCTGTAACGTGGCTCTATAGTGCAGACGACAACCAGCCTCACTCATCCAATCAGGATAATATCGCAAGTGCGTCCATTCAGTTCATCCTGATATATATCGAATCCGAAACGTTAGAAGAACTCATGGATGAGTCGAACGTCCTGACCCTGGATTCGATTCCGCTTGAGAAACTTGGCCAGCGTATAAACGCCGAAGATGGGGCCGAGATCGTATCTCAGACTAAGCTAACTGTCATAAATGGATATGAAGCAGAGATGACGGTCGTCGAAAATGAGAAACGCAAAGCGAAGAATCCCGAAGAGGGAAAAGGCGAACGGGCCCAGAGGGAAGCGGAGATGTCAGTTTGGATAGCAGCAGAGATCCATGACGAGAACCAGTTGGCCGCCCGTTTTAAATATAAACGCAGCGTAGCGGAAGAAACATCCTCCATGGGCAAAAACAAAGAAGAAGAGGAAGGCAAAGAGCAAAAGTTCGAGTTGTCCAGCAGCATTGTGTTGCATACGGGACAAGCAGGTATAGCAGGGGCCAACCTGAACGAAGACATGGCCGCGTTGCTGATCATGAAGGCTGATCTATAGCCTACGAGCTCCTGCAAATGTCGTTTTGTCAGTAGCGAAGGTAGGGCTCCCTATGGGATGCCCGCCGTAAGGTGTCCCCAAGAGATTACTGTATTGCCCCACATTCAAGAATGTCACGTGCTATGGTCGGTGGGCTAAAACCCTACATTACTGCGGAGCTTTGGGACTATATCATTTCAAGAAAAAACCCATAATAATCTTAAAAAACCCCGCAATGAATTGCGGGGCTAAATATAAATAATCAGATCCCTCGACGCAGTTTACCCCTTCGAATTCCTCAGGGCAGGCTCGGAATGACGGTGAGTCAAAAAAAAATATTTTAATAATTCTATTGCTTTTTTTTGGCGTGTGTTTATTATTTCGGCGCCGTTGGAAACTCGTTAAGAATTTCCAGGCCTTGTTGAATAAACTGAAATTAACATGATTCTTTTTAAGGCGCGAAAATATGTGTCAAACGTGTGGTTGTAAGCCGTGTAAAGTTTGTGGTGCCCCGATTGAGGATGGAGTCTGTTCCGGTTGTTGGGAGCCGGCTGCTGAATGTATGTGCGAGCCGGAAGATGAAGATGAGGAGGACGCGTAGTAATTTTCTGTCCATCCTCTGTATCGTGTTTTTCGGACTTCAAGGCACGCTGAGCCGACAATAGGGTGCTTTTTGCTTTTCACATGGGTGCTTGGTCTGTGCGCCTTGTGCGAACAAAGGGCCACGATCCGCGAGTCAACCGGCATGACTAATGCGAAGCTATGCGCTACCTTGAACGATATAGTATAGAGCAAAAAACCCCGCAATGAATTGCGGGGCTAAATATAAATAATCAATTATCAATAATCGATAATCAATTTTTCAAGCTGTCTTGTGGTCCATGAAACCTTCGAGCTTTCGGGATCGGACAGGGTGCTGTAGCTTGCGGATGGCCTTGGCTTCGACCTGCCGAACACGCTCGCGGGTAACTTTGAAAATTCGCCCGACCTCTTCTAATGTGTAAGTGTAGCCGTCGCCGATGCCGTAGCGGAGCTTGATGATCTCACGCTCGCGGTAGGAAAGGGTTTTCAGGACCACGTCGATCCTGTCTTTGAGCATTTCCTGCGTGGCGGAGTTGACAGGCGAATCGATTTCGTGATCTTCGATAAAGTCGCCGAAGTAGCTGTCCTCGCTTTCTCCAATGGGTCTGTCGAGACTGATCGGATGCTTGGAAATCTTCAGCACCCGGCGGGTCTCCTCAATGGTCATCACGGCTTCCTCGGCGATCTCTTCGACGGTCGCCTCTCTGCCCAATTTTTGGTGCAGGACCTTGCCGGCGGTTCGCAGCCGGCTCATCGTTTCGATCATATGGACAGGTATGCGAATCGTTCGGGCGTGGTCTGCGATGGCGCGAGTGATGGCCTGTCGAATCCACCAGGTGGCATAGGTGCTGAACTTGTAGCCCCGGCGGTACTCGTATTTGTCAACGGCTCGCATCAGGCCGGTGTTGCCTTCCTGGATGAGGTCGAGAAAGCTCAGGCCGCGGTTACGATATTTCTTGGCGATGGAGACGACGAGGCGCAGGTTGGCGCTGGAGAGCGTTCGCTTTGTTTCCTCGTATTGGGAGTAGACTTTTTCGAGGACGGACAGTCTCTTGGCGAGCTGCGGCGGCGTTTCCATAACCAATTCCTGGAGGCCGTTCAGCTCCTGCTTCATCGCTTCGATGTCCTGGTCGGTAATGTCACCGTTGGGGCCTTCTGCGATTGTCTGCTCTAATTGATGCATTTTATCACAGATGCCGTGGAGCTTATTTTTTACCGGCTGAATTCTGCTGGTTCGCAGGCTGAGCTCTTCGAGGAGTGTTGCGATTTTTCGCTTGGATCTGCGCAACTGTATCAATGCCTGCTTGCCCTCGCTCTTGTTGTGCTCGTTGAGAGTTTGCCGAAACAGACTTTGGTTGACCTTGAGCAGCCCGTCTACAGTTTTGATGTTTTCGGGGAGTCGTTTTTTTATCACGCTTTTGGTCATGTTTTGTACGGTGCCGACTTTAATCGTTCTATCAAAAGACATTGAGCCGTCGTGGACTTGCTGTAGTAAATCCAGGGAGTTTCTGGCACAGTAATCGCATTGGAGCATTTTTCTCCGAAAGGCCATTCGAGCCAGTTCAATTTTTCTTGCCAAAGCGATTTCAGAATTCCGCGTCAGCAGCGGTATCTGGCCCATTTGAGTCAAATACATGCGGATAGGATCGTCAATTCGTCGAGCGCCATCTTCGCCGACGAGTCGTTTTTCGAGCAGTTCATCCTCGTCTTTGAGCTGTTTATCTTTGTCGTCTTCTTCTTCATCCAGTGATACTTCAGCTTCATCAAACCCATCATCCTCTGCTTTGGCAGCCTGTTGCGATACCACGTCAGCCTCATCGAGCAGGCTGATTCCCCTCTCATCCAGCGTCGACAACAGCCGGTCCAGGCGGACTGCACTCACGGCGTCTTCTGGCAAATCATCGTTCATTTCTTCGTAGGTGAGGAATCCTTTTTTCTCGCCCTTCTTAATGAGCATTTTTATCTGCTGTTCAGTGTCATTGCTCTTGCCGATCTCTGCCGACTCGCTCTCAGTCACGATTTCTTTAGCAGCCTGTTTTTTAGCAGTCTTTTTTTTACGTGTCTTTTTTCGTTTTTTTGCCACAATTAGCACCCTTGTCTATATTTTTTAAATCAATCCGTAATCGCACGCCACAGAAAGTTCATTTATTCTCAACCCGGCATAATCGCAAGCATCTCAGTGCCCCATTTGCTTTTACGGCCATTTGACCGCGGTTGTTCGCTACACCATTCCCACGTTATGCGGATTTGTCTTTCCCGTACTATCATAAACTCTTCGTAGAAACTCACTTTGATCCTCGGTACTTTCGGTGAGGCCATCTTGTTTCTGTGCCGTATACTGCTCAATCGCACTCACAGCTCCTGCCAGGCTTGATTCGAAATTGCCCTTCTTCTGACCGTCCGCTGACAATTCCATGATGCAGTTGCCAAGCTCCACAGACTCGGTCCGGGCCAGAATCTCTGTTAGTGAAGCATTAACATCGCCATCCAGCGTCTCAAACAGGATTTCAGCCACCTGCCCAAGTATCGGTACATCAAATACGTCCGCTGTAATTTTTTGTTTTACGGTCTCGTACAGTTTCGGCTCATTGAGCAGTACTTCCAGCACTTCTCGCTGAGCTGCGGCGAAACGGCCCTGCCCGTAATCGACGCCGGGCACGTTTTCGCTCCGACTACCATAGCTGGCGGCTCTCTGCGCCCGCCTGAGGCGATTATTCAGCTCGGTGTTGATTTGTCTACTGTCAAGACCGATAATCTTCGAAATCTGGGCTACTCGCAGCCCTAAGTCGATATCGTGAATTTTGCCCGCCTGGAGGTCTGTAGCGATGGTTTGCAAGTATTCGTCAATGGCCGATTTCTTGCCCGCCAGGGTATCATCGGTAGCGAACTTCTCCCTAAGCCTGTCCCATTTGAACTTGAAAACGTCAACCGCCTCGTCGATAAGCCGCTCGAATCCCTCTTTTCCGGCCGCTAAAAGGAAATCACACGGATCTTTTCCTTCCGGCACGGAGGCCAGCTTGATATCGATACGCTGCGCCAGGCAGACATCCAGGGCTCTGTTGGTCGCCTCGATTCCCGCTACGTCGCTGTCGAATATCAGGATGACCTTCCTGGCGTACCGCCTTAAGAGTCGCCCGTGTCCCGCCGTGAAGCTGGTTCCAAGTGCCGCGACGACGTTGCAGCAGCCGAACTGGTGCGCCATGATACAATCGGTATAGCCTTCCACGACGATTGCTGTGCCGGTCGAGACAATTTCGTGCCGGGCCTGCTCCAGGCCGTATAGCGAATTACTCTTATCGAACAATACCGTCGTCGGCGAGTTAATGTACTTGGCGCTGTTATCGTCCAGCGTCCTGCCGCCAAAGCCAATCACCCTGCCGGTCACATCGGTAATCGTAAACATCAGCCGGTTGACGAACTTGTCCTGATTCTGACCGAAGATAAGCCCCGCCTGCTCCAGCAGCTTCAATACTGCTTTGTTAGCCCTTGCTTCCCTGACCAGCCCATCCGGAGAATCGATTGCCAGACCAAGCTGCCATTTTTCGATGCTTTCCGGACTAATCTGCCTTTCGGCGAGATAATCCCGGGCAAACTTACCCATTTTATCATCGTTGAGTTTCTGCTGGAAGTATTTCGCCGCCCATTCGTTGGCCTTGGCCAGCCTGTTCGGATCGACATCCTCTATCTGCCCGTTTTGTCCTGCGTCGGCTCCGCTCGCAGGACGTCTTGGCATTTGCCTTTTTTCGAGTTTTATGCCGGCTCGCTCGGCTAATCTCTCGATTGCCTGCGGAAAAGTCAGGTTCTCTCGCATCTGAATGAATTTGAATACATCCCCGCCGGCCCCGCAGGAAAAACATTTGAATATCTGTTTGACAGGATTGACATTCATACTCGGCCGATGGTCATCGTGAAAGGGGCACAAACCCACCATTTCACGCCCCTTTTTCTTCAGGCTCACATGCTCGCCGATCACGTCAATGATATCATTGGCCTGTTGAACCTGAAGAACCATGCTGTTATCGAACATCCCTGCCATGCTAAATGACTATATATAGCTGATTATTGATTATTATTTACCATCCATGAACTAAATATATCTGGAATCGCATAAGTTCAAGCACCTCCCCCCGATAATGGGGTGGTTAAACCGGCGAAATTTATTCCGCCGGACTACATAAATATAGACCCATTTTGCTAAAAAGTCAAGTCAGTCCCAGAAAACCCGTTTTTAATACTGCTAAACGCCATTACAAACCAAATGGACACCTGGTTAAATCAGACTCATGGAGGGGATTGTAAACTGAGAAAAGGGTATCGGATTCTGAGTATACTTCACTTTGAGTTCAGCCGAATGGGATCAACTGTTATGAACGAAAGATCATTCTAACCAATCTGAGCAAGAGGAATCAGCGTTCGCCAGATCAGCAACCACTTTCTTTCGTTACGGCTGAGAACCATCACATCATTACCTTTCTCGTTGAAGGTCTTGCCGTCCATCTCCCATTTCGTTTCATAGCGATAATAGACAATCGCGACGTCGCCGAAGACATCTATTTTCATAGACAGCTCTTTGTATTCGAGAACGCTGCCGGTGGTGCAAAAATCCTCGACGCTTTTGAGATAAGTATCTCTGCCTTCGGCCCGCTGGACAAAACCGGGAGGAACGATAACCACGTCTTTGTGGCAAAAGCGTTTGAGAGCTTCGATGTCACCCTTCCGAGAGGCTTCATTGATCCCTTCAACAGTTCGCCGGATTTCTTTCTTCAAATCGTTATTTGAATCAGTCAAAACGCTTCTCCTTATATCTGTTTCAGGCGGCAGGCCAGGTAATATTCATGAAGTTATTTTGCTTGCCGATAGTCTTTCTGATTTCCATTAGATATGAACTGCAGTTGCTAATCAAGCGTTAAAATCCGCGTGGGCAATCGAGCTAATCGTTCTACCGGACTTTCAAGTTTTTATTCAGCTCTGCTTCGATGAGTAGGTCCGGGTTTTCGAAATCGGACGATATAAGAATTTTCGATTCGAAGGGCTGTAAAGTAATGCTCCCATATATTTTGTTTCCCTGCACATCACAGTATTTATCCGGCTCCAGATCGACGGTGATTACATCGAGCGACGGATTATAAATAATCCGCGACGTTTTTTCGGGAACCATGGTAATATCGTCGAACTGTTCCAAATATGAAAATTCCCTCGAGTTTTCATCGTAGCCTGATAATGCACGCCAGCCGTCAAGAGTCAAATCTTCACGTACCGTTCCGCCTTGGCCGGCATCATAACGGCTGACATGGACATGCCAGCTATTATAAGGATTATAAAAGTAGTTATTGTCTGAATGGCCAAAATGGACGTCTTCATAGTATACAGTCAGATACAGTGTTCGCTGTTCAGCGTCGGTGGCGAACATGATGTTGTTCAGCACGACATCATCGACAAGCCTCATTCCTTCATCCGTCCTGCCGACTAAATACACCTGGGTCACTTTGTTACCGTACAGCGTGTTATTCTGCACGAGATTACCGGGCGCCCCGTGGAAGAAAATGCCCGCCATGTGAGAGCCGATGACCGTGTTGTGCTCAATGATTCGATTATTGCCTTTTCCATCAATATAGATACCGGGCGTGTCGCCGGAATACCTCTCGATGGTCACGGGCAATCCTGTATCGCGGCCCTTATACATCGACAGGCATCCAATCGGATCTTCAATGATATTGTGGTGTAAATAGTCTGTTTCAGGTACATCGGAAAAGCCGCCTGTATATATGCCGCCTCCATCGGACAACGCCAGACCGATATTGGTGATATAGTTGTAGGATATCTCACGGCCGAGGGTTTTCCCGTCTATGTACAGAGCCGTATAACCTGCGCGGTCGATCCTGTTGTTGTACACCTGGGCGAACGGACCGGCGATGTACACACCGTGACTCGGACCATGCATCAAGTCCCCGCCGAAGTGATCCGTTCCTGTGGCGTAAACGTAGTTGCCCTCGACGCGGCAATAGGAGGCCTCGCCTCCCACGTTGATGCCGCGAAAACAGGAGTACTTAATCGTATTGTTGAGGATCTGATTGTTGTTGCAGACCCCGCCGGTGCTCTGCAAGTGGATGCCAAAAGTGAAGGCGTACTCAATGGTGTTGTCCTCAATCGTCATATCGTTCGCCTGGTACAGCCAGATGCCGTACTGGTACGCGTTGTGCATCGCCAATCCGCGTACGATATTCCAGGAGGTGTTGGCGTAGGTGCGCACGCAATACTCCCGATACGTAAACTCCACACCCTGTGCAACGTCACCTTTGGGCCACAGGAAAAGTTTCTTCTCAACGGGGTCGTAGGCCCATTCCCCCTCCTCATTGATCTCGCCCACGACGCTGGTGATATAGTACCCGAATCGCGTCGATATGTCGTACCGGGGACTCTTTGACAGGGTAATAGTACTTCGGGAAAAGTCCGCAATGGGGATCTGGTCGAGATGCCATATAGCCGTCTTCACATGGCATACCGAACCGACAAAATACCCGTTAGGTTTGGATAGAGAGCTGCCGGTGAACGTTTGCCTGGGGTCCGCGATAGCCGTTGGATAGCTCCATCCGGCGTCCGGATATCGCGAGCGATTGAGCAGCTGCCCATTCTGAAAGACCTGTCTGATGGCGAAGTCACTGTCCGGGTGCGATTGCACCAGGGCGGCCACATCAGCAACGTAGATTTGCTCCCAGTATGGATTCCCGTCACAATCGCCGGGGCCGGCACACCTCTGCCAGTTTGTTACGGGTTCTGCAGCGTTGATTATTGCCTTGCCTTCGTCTCCGGGGTAAGCCTGGATCCTTATGGGTTTCGCCTCCGTTCCGCTTCGGTTCAGGATTACCGTTTCTCTGTATGTCCCGGCTTTTATCAACAGTATGTCTCCCGGCTGCAGCGATTGCGTGCCTTTTCGAATCGTCTTGAAGGGTAGAGCCTCGGTCCCGGGATTGGTGTCACGGGCATTGGGATTGCCTCCATCGATATAATAGAATGCGGCCGAGGCCAGGTCCGCCGGCCTGGTCGTGAAACTCCAGACATCGCCTTTGTGTGTTGCCTGCCCGTCGAACTCATCAACGCGCCAATAGTACGTCTTATCGAAGTCAAGAGCGCCGGGGTTGTACTGTGTCAGCGCCTGACGTGTTCCCCCCTCGGCATTCGCCACGGCGTCAAGATCATCTCCGAAGTACACGGTGTGCAGTCTGGTGTCGAAGCCGGCCGCCCACGTGAGGGTGACATCCGTGGCCACAAATCCGGCGTTATCGGGAGGGATAGGATTATAGGCCTTTACGGAGGGAACATAGAAGCTCCACACACTGCCCTTATGCCTGGTCACTGCGTCGGTTTCCACTTCATCAATCCGCCAGTAATACGTCGAGCCCGGAACCAGGCCATCCGGATAAGGCGATCCGGGCAACCCGACAGCAAAATAGGTTGAGGGCTGGTTGCCCTGGAACGTGCTCTCAACGCTGTCGTTCACATCGTTAAAATTATCACCAAAATACACATCGTGTGAGACCGCAGATTCCCCAGGCATCCATGAAAGGTTCACCCAGGTATCTTCATAGAAATTACCATCAACCGGTTCGGGGTTATAGGCCTTTAGGCGTTTCGAAGCGATGAGCATATATTTAACCGCGTTGAGGAAAATCTTTTCGCCTTCGGGAGTGAGGTTATATCGACCATCGACACCACTATCCGTACCGGAGACAAAGAACATTCGCCGAGCAGTAGCTATCTGGCCCGATCCGGCGTAGAACTCCTGCCCTTCTTCCCACTCGACTATCCAGAGTTCGTCATTGTCTGCCCGCCTGGCTATCAATTTTCCATTGCCCGCATCTTTAATGCTTGCAAAGGTACTTGCCTCATTGATAACCTCCACCTGGTTGTTGTTGTCAAGGGTCACACCATTGAACACAGGATGGCTGGTGTCCACCGGTGCCATTGCAGGAGGAAGACTATCATTTGTGGAGTCTGTATCAACCCAAAGCCATCGGATACTCCTGGCGAAATGAGCAGCCTGCAAAATGATAGGTTTGGTAATGGAATTCCATTGGGCTCTATCGTCGCTATCGGCGTAATCGCCGCTTTCAGTATCACGACCTACGATAATGAGGTCGGCAGCATTAAGGGCTTCTATTTTTGCATTATTGAGAATACGTCCTTCGGCGTTTCGGAAATCAAGGTTGACGGTGTACCCGTTAATTTCGAGCAGATCCACCCAGCTCTGATCGGCCGGGACGCCATCTGTTGGGATTTTGTTGTCCGACACCCAGATAATCGTGGCAGCATGCACTGACGAAGCCATGCAAAAGGCCGATACTAAAACCAAACAAATCAATTTCTTAGACACGATAGTCCTCCTCAAAAATGTTTGATAACAACTTCTCCTCTAACTACATTTCTGCTCTGAGGTTAATTCAGGACATCCACCGTCTTCCTCCTTGTCTTTTGTGCACTGTGCGCAAGCTATTACTGAGAAGCATAAATCTAAGATGTTTCACTTCGTCGCTCGATAATAATAAATCTACACTATTGAAGCGGGATTGTCAAGAAATAAACAGAACAGATAGCGTCAAGTATTATGTGTAAGTTTAATTTTATGCCGTCGTAGCAGTTGGCCAAAGACAGCTCTTTCGGTTGAGCTTCAAGACTACAATTCCTTTTGGCGAAACAGAATGGTTTTGGCTTACTCAATCTCCTTGGTGACTACCTGCAGGATTTCCTTTTCCCGGCGCTGCAACAGGTCGCCGAGAGGGCCCAGGCTGAGCCGGTAAAAGAAGGCCAGCAGCGCTAACAACGCTGCCGAAAAAAAGAGGTTCACCGGCGCGGCCGGCAGCCAGCCGACTTTGAAGAAGAGCAGTCCTATCGCCGGCGGAATAAATATCGGGGCCATGATCATCGGAAAGAACATGCGCGATATGAAAATCAGGAAGCCTGTTTTCTTGGAAGATTTCGTCGGCTTGAGCGACCCGGCGGCAACACGGTAAGGAACGAGAATGGATATCAGGTTGCCCACCATGCTGAGCAGCAGGAAGGCCGCCAGCATCTGCATGCCGGCAGCAAGAACGATAACCAGCGAGATGCCCATCACTATCTTGACGAGCAAGAGAAAAATTACTCCGATTCCGGCTGCGACCGGCAGAAACGCAAGGTTCTTTCCCAGCAGGATTTGTTTCCGCGGCACCGGCAGCAAAACAAGCTGTCGAAAACCGGACCGGTCGAAGCCGAACAGATTGTACATGAGCTGGCTTAAACTAAGGAACATAAACACGACGGCCCCCGTGGCTATGAACGGCCTGAAGTTATCGCTTATATTCACCGAACGCTTTACGAAGATCATCGTCCCGAAAATCAGAAGCATGATGAAATTGGTCGCCAGCATCATTTTCACTTCGGGCGCCCGCGTCAGGCAGCGAAAGAAGGCCAGCGCCGAGGCCGCGGCCTCTTCAGGAACTCCGGGCAGTTGTCTCTCGATAAGGTTCTTTCCATCACCGGCGAGCTTTTCGGCTTTCGGCTTTCGTTTAGACCTCTTGACGACTGTTTGTCCCTGGTAGAAACGGATAGTCGATCGGTAGGCCCGCCTTAGACCCAGTCCGCCCAGAAGGAACCCGCCGGCCGCTCCCAAAACCGCCGGCCAGACATTTCCCGTGGCTAATGACATTGCCCCGTTGCCCACCCATAGGAAGGGCACCGCTTTATGCGCTACCAAAAGCCCATCGGGAAGGACAAGCTTGTCACGGTCCCGGGATTGATCTGGCGATTGTTGGTCCGTCTGCACCGATTCGGTGGTTCTGGGCCTGTGGCGTTTACGATCATGCGAGAGATTTCCAAGGATATACGGAAGCTGGCTCAGCAGGATGAATGCAAATGTAACTCCGGCAATAATCGTTCGGCGCCGCCGCTTGTTCATCATGAGCGTGACCAGCCATCCGCGCAGGCAATAGGTCCATGCCGTAATCATGAAAACGACGCCAATCGCCAGCGGAAACATCAGAACCATGAATCCTCTGCCGCCCAGGATAAGTCCCGCCGAAAGGCCCAGCATTGCCGGCAGGAACAGAATGATGCTGAAGGTCAGATGCGAAGCGAGGTAATTCACCATGAAAATATTTCGCAGCGAGATTGGCAGGTGCAGCATCCGGCTGATGTCGATCGTTTCAGAGCGCTGGATCTCTGAGACGACTCCGGCAAGCCATAGAAACAGGAACACTCCGACGATCAAATCCCATACAATCAGCATGACCGGGGGCGATGCCTTCGCCAGGGCAAAGGTGCCTGCCAGCAGGCCGGCAATGCAACCAGCAAATCCTAAGGCCAATCCAATGACAGCGATAATGATGGTCAGCACGGCATTCAACTTACCGCCGCGAGACCATTGATTTCGCGTCAGACGCCACCGCAGCCAGATGATTGTGCGAAGTTGGCTCCAGTTCATCTAATCCTCCAGCCAGCTCAGCTTCTGCCGCTCGACGTGATCGCTGCCGACGGCCTCCAGAAACCGTTCCTCCAGCGAGCCGGCGGCGCGGATTTCATCCATCGTGCTTTGATGCACGAGCTTGCCCTCGGCGATGATCCCGACGTCCGTACAGAGTCTTTCGACAATCTCCAGAACATGCGAGGTCAGGAAAACAGTCGCGCCGCGCGCCACGCAGCGTTTCAGCGTGTCCCGCAGCACGCGCGAGGCGACGGCATCGACGCCCTCGAACGGCTCATCGAGAAACAGCAAATCCGGGTTCGGAATCAACGCTGCGGCCAGCATGAGTTTCTTCTTCATTCCATGCGAATATTCGAGGGTGAGTTTCTTTTCCTCGTTATCCAGGCTCATCATGGCCAGCAGCTCCCGGCAGCGTTCGCGCACCGTCGCAATGGGCATCTGATACATGCGTCCGATGAAGGTCAGGTATTCGGAGCCCGTAAGATTATCGAACAGGGCAAGCTCCTCCGGCACAACTCCGACGCGCCGCTTGATTTGCCTGGCCTTCTCGGTGTCGCTCGTGTCTTCGCCCAGGATACGCATCGAGCCGCTCGTCGGTGCGAGCAGGCCGGTGAGCATTTTGATGGTGGTGGATTTGCCCGCGCCGTTGGGCCCGAGAAAGCCGTAAAACTTGCCGGCTTCCACGCGCAAATCGAGGCCGTCCACAGCATGTAAATCGCCGAAGCAGCGGGTCAGTCCGTTGGTTTCGATAGCGAGCGTCATAAGGCTGCTGAGTCTATCGCCACAAAGCTATAAATGCAAGGCGTTTTTCAAGCTTGTTCCCGATGCAATTTCTTCCGGGATCGAATCATAAACCTTATGCTAAACAGCCTTGCTGGCTGCCTATTGGACGTAGCTGTCTGGGCTCTCGCCGGACATCTCCCTGAATTTCTTTTGACTCAGGACGACTGCACCCTGTTCCACAAAGATGCGAACCTGTGCTTTGGCTGCAATGTTGCAGAGCACATCGTAGGCAGACTCTTTAGTTATATCAATCGTGATTAGCGGTGGCGATGTGTCCTCGGACTCAATCCGAACAGTTGGGGCCTTGTCGCCCAGCCGGTGTTTCAACATCTGGTTGATCGTTTCTACCACATCGGCAAGATTACAGTCAATATATTTAGATTCGTACCCAGTCGTCCCAAGCAGGCAACTCCTGACTTCAAGCTCCGACTCAGTAGGGGAAGCGACGATGTATTTTGGTTCGTCCAATGGCGGCAGTTGATGGCCCGGCTTCAGGGGAACAGGCCCAATGAGCCTGCCCGTCCGGCAGGAGCGCAGGTAGAATCCGTCGGTGGGTTTTGATGGTCTGCAGCAGAGGGTGCCCAGACCAATCAGTCCGGCTGTAATTATTACTGCAATAGCGTATTTTTTCATCTGCTTCTCCATTAATAACCTTTACTGACTCACATAGCGTTCACGGAAATTCATTTCGCCAATTTCATTCTGGCTTTTCCCGTTCGCTTTGTCCTTACATGCCCGGAGTCGAGGAGAATGTGCGCTGTTGTCGGGTACTGAAATTAAATCCGCCGGTCGATTATATTATACGCCACTACAATGGGATTTGCAAGAAAAAAGGGAACAAGAACAGAACAGCTAAGCGAATCAGGGCAGGCCGAAGAAGCTTTTGCTGGCGGCGGTGACGGCCCGGGCGAAATCAGTTTCGTCCATTTCTTTCAACTCTGCTAAAAAGCGGGCGGTGTGGACCATCAGGGCAGGTTCGTTTATCTTCTGCTTTCGCATCGGGGCCGGAGACATGTACGGGCAATCGGTTTCCAGCATTAATCTGTCCAGCGGCACGATTTTGGTGGCCTCGCGGGCCTTCTCGGCGTTTTTGAAAGTCACCACGCCGGTAAGAGAGATATAAAAGCCGTGGTCTAGGACGATTCTTGCCTGCTGAGCCGAGCCGCTAAAGCAGTGAAAAACCACGCCCTTGAGCCAGCCTTTGACGCCGATGAACCGCTCCAAAATATCAATCGTTTCGTCGAACGCCTCCCGGCTATGTATAATGACCGGCAGATTCAGCTCCCGAGCGATTTCCAACTGCGCCTCGAAAACCCGCCTCTGGTCCTGCCGGGGTGAGAAATCATAATGAAAATCCAGCCCCGTCTCGCCGATGGCGACGACTTTTTCGCTTTGGGCAAGCTCTTTGAGTTCGCTCATAGTATGAGCCGTGACGTCCTTGGCATCGTGCGGATGAATACCGACCGCGGCGTACATATTCTCGAATCTGTTCGCAAGCTCGACGGCCTTTCGATTATGCTGCGGGTCGGTTCCGACTGTTATCCACCCGACGACGCCCGCGGCCATGCTGCGCTCTACGACGGCATCGATATCCCCGGCCAACTGCTCAAACGTCAAATGACAATGTGTATCAATCAGTTCCATGTTTTCTACGGCACAAAAGCGTTTTCATAATGTCTAATCTGCTCGGGGCCTTTTTCACCCAATACTATTGTCACCACATCGAAACGACAAGGGCGGTCCTCGATGTCGTTGGTTGCAAGAAAGTAGCGGGTCGCACGGAGCATTCTGATTTTCTTGGCTTCGGTGATGGCCGACTCGGACGGGCTGAAATCCTCGTTCGCCCTGGTCTTTACCTCGACAAAGACAAGCGTCCCGTCGCTGTCGACCATAATCAGATCGATTTCACCGGTCTTGCAGGAGAAGTTGCGAGTGAGCGTTTTGAGACCTTTGCGTTTGAGGAATTTCTCGGAGCGTTTTTCACCCCATCGGCCGAGCAGCTCCCTGTTCGCCAGCAGCCTGCTTTTATTCGGCAGCAGATTTCGTATCTCGTGTTTCGTATCGATCTCGTTATCTTGAGACGGTGTGGTCGCTATGCCGCTGTTTGAGCTTTACGGACTTGCCGGTCCGGTCACGCAGATAATAGAGCTTGGCTCGCCTGGTCTTGCCGCTTCGGATCGGTTTGATATCGAGGACATTGGGCGAATGCAGTGGGAAGATTCGTTCGACGCCCTCGTTACCGACCATTCGCCGGACCGTGAAGTTTTCGTTAATGCCCCGGCCTTTGCGAGCAATGACCGTGCCGGAAAATATCTGCGTTCGCTCTTTCTCGCCCTCTTTAATACGGCAGTGAACCTCGACGATATCACCTATCTCGAAGTGAGGGATCTTGTCCTTAAGACTCTTGCTCTCAACGGCGTCTAAAATTTCAGTTTTCACTGATTTATCTCCTAAATCTATAGTCGTTAGTTCCTGGTAGGGTGTGCACAGCACACCATTTTCAAAGCTGGTGGGTAATGCCCACCCCACACCAACGACCGAATACCAAACCCCAAATAATAACGACCTTTCGCTCCAAGAGCAAGCATTTTTTCAAAATTTACCATTTCGCCTTGTCCGAGGGCATTACCCCCCCCGGCTAATCGCCTTCGAGAACGGGCCGGTACCCCAATACACCGTTCTATCCCCGATATACGGTTCAAGAAAGCGACATTCATTCTTGACACCCTCTTTTTCATCCCGCTGCCTTGGTGTAGGATTTTGAAATTGGCTTTGTTTGGCTTTGAATTGGGTTTGTTTTTTCGCCGTCTCAAAGCATGAAATTCTTCATAATCCCCTTTCATATAAGACTTTGCGCATATTTCGCTCTACCTCAAATTGGGTTTGTTTTTTCAAATTAACCACGGATAAACTCCAAAAACCTACACAAAATTGGCTTGTTTTGCATTTTTTGGTTCAATTTTTGCTTCTTTTTTCCCTGATATCACCCTGTTTTTTCATTAACCGCAGATAACCGCGGATTTCGCTGATTACGCGGAATAAAAGAAAAAATAGTCAATAGTAAATCGTAAATAGTCAATAGCAACGTACGATATACGACATACGAATTCGTTAAGTATTATACGAAATATTACATAAAAAGGCGGGCAAATTTTAAATAATTCTCCGTGAGACGGCGTCCTTTGGCTTCGAGACACAGGTCAAAGTCCCGACTTACTAAAGCCTTGCCGTTATCAGTCAGAAGCCTGCTGCGATTCTCGACAGGAACATCCTGCATTCCTGTGAACTCACAAGCAAGTTCCACTACGTCGCTAAAGGCACCAGAATCCATTTTAGTTCTGAGTTGCCAGGCTAATATCTTACGGCTATAGTCATCCAGTACACTGATCAGATAGAACCAGCCCCAGCGATCCACTTTCAGATATGTAGCATCCATCTGCCAAAGCTGGTCCGGGGCTAAGATCCCAGAGTATGGAGCTAAAATCGCCGATTTCAAGTCTTTTCCTGCATGCAGGAAAAGACTTAGCCTCTCCTATAACCTAATGCCTCATCCTGTGCCACTTCTGCTGACGGGAAACAGCAAAATACATTAATAAACACCTCTATAGCGTAATGAATATATATACAAATAACCCATATTACCCACACACTCTATCTGTACTTTTTTATCCATATTCTCGCAAGTGGGAATTCTTTGAAAAATAATAAGTAATTCCATCATCCATTCTGGGGGATTTGAGAAAATAGTGCTTGAAAGGTCGTTCTATGCGGATATACAAGAAGCCCCCGCTTTACGGAGGGAAAGAGTATATAAAAGCGGGGGCCCCAAAAGACTGTTAGTATCAAGCTCACAGCCCTTTTAAAGGTTTCATTCTGATAATTCTCTTACAGCGTTCTGCGTCTTCTCAGCCAGCTTACAAATCCTACGCCGAGACTGCCCAATAAAATGGCGCCTGGGGCGGGAATCACTTCGGCAATACCATCGATGTTGTAATAGCCTGGCCTTTGGTGATCCCAGTCGTTCCATCCACCGGTTGCCGCATTCCAGTTCAGGACAGCATAATCCTCGCCGACGGCCGGCGGCATCATGTTGTTGGGTTCACCAGAGTCCCAGTTAGTGTAGGTTACAGGTTCTCCGCTCGACCAGACCCAGGTTCCTTCCACTGCTGCATCCGTGAAACCAATCCAATAGTAAGTCTGGTCTCCGAAAATCGCCCTTAGCCATGCTTCTTCTGCAGCATCATTAATCGTCACCAGGTGGCCGCCCAATGCGATAGCGTTGTTCTCCGCATTATCCCAGGATCCGTTAGCTCCGGAGGGCACGATGTCATACCAATGATGATTGGCTGGGTTAAAGACGGGAGCACATTGAGCAATGTCAACTACGCCAAGTAAGCAGGCAGCAACACAGAAAATCAGAAACATCTTCTTTTTCATTATATTCCTCCTATATCCAATTTCAAATCGTCATTAAATTCCAATTTTCACTTGTCTTCAACTTAGAGAATCTTGCGCACTGATCCTCTGTGTTGTAAATAGTGAAGATTACCAATAAGGCAGGATTAGGCGGACCACGAACTGAGTGGCTAAAAGAGATGCAGGTGAAAAACGAATATTCCGCCTTACACCGCTCCTCCGTCTCGTGCCGTATTACCTCACTCTATTTCTGTTCCTAACCCGATCACGCATCAGGTTGTTGCCCAGGAACCGTGGATCCGTAATACAGCTGAAGCTATAATCTCAGAAAACACTCCATCTTCGCTTGCTTATTTGTACCAAATATCCCGTATTGGTGTCAAGGGAAATTTTTTAAAAATATCCGCTAAATCTAAAAATACGTAGTCACCACAATATACAATCTGTCCTGAAGAGCTTTTTTAAGCGGACTTGGAGGGGCAAAATGTTCATTTATTGGAGGCTTTGGCGACATAAACCGTGAAAACAAGCCTTAGGTCCTTGCAATCCGGCCAGGATTTTGACAGGATAGTATTGTTTAATAGCGGCCGAGGTTTTCAGGAGCATTCGATGGGAGTATCCGTGAAATACTTACGCCGCCTGGGAAAGGTCTGCTCCACTTAAACCGGTTTCCGGCAGCAAGTGGTTGCAGCCAAAGGAGAAGGGCGATGAGAATTATGATGCATATTTTTTACCCTGCCCTATTCACGGTTTTCGTACTGGCCGGGCAGTGTTCGGCTCTGCAAATCGAATGGGCTCCCATAGCTGAACATCGTACGGATTTTCTTTGCCGCATTTCGGACAACGCGTTTGATCACTCTCATTTTCCATTTTCCTCTCCCAATCATAAAGTTATTGTTAAGTACCTTTGGCTTTTTGGGCTAACTCGTCGCAGCGTATTCGCAGGGATTCTAAGGTTTTTTTGTATTTTTCGTCTTTCGCCAGGTTGATGCTCTCGTCCGGGTCGAGCTTCAGGTCGTACAGTTCTTCGTAACCATAATCGGTGTAGCGGGCGTACTTGTAGTCCGGCGTGCGGAGAGCTACGGTTTTGGCGATTGTTTTGTGCTCGAACGGATGTTCGTAGAAGAATTCGGTTCGCCATTTGGATTTTTTGCCTTTTAGCAGAGGCATAAGACTGCGGCCCTGCATCTGTTCGGGCGGTTTTATGCCGGCCATCTCAAGAATCGTCGGCGCGATATCGACGTTGAGCGCCATTTGCTCGACGGTTCGGCAGCGGAGCTTTTTGCCCGCCCTGGGATCGAAGACAACCAGCGGCACGCGGATCGATTCTTCGTGCGGGAACCATTTGCCCGCCAGGCCGTACTCGCCGAGATAAAAACCGTTGTCGCCGATCAGCATTAAAACTGTGTTGTCATCAAAATCGAGCTGCTTTAACTGTTCCCGAATCTTGCCGATGACGACATCGACGCCGAAGATCAGGCGGTAGTAGCTCTTAACGGATTCCTGGAACTTTGCCGGCGTGGAAAAGCGAATGTCCCAACGCCTGCGGGCCTCAGAGGTTCGCAGGAATTCCGGCAGGGCATCAAAATAATGCGGGTCGGCTTTCTCCGGCACCGGAATAATCGTATCTTTATACAAATCTTTATAAGCACGGTCATAAAGGAACTGACGCGGGTCGCTGTCCTGAACGTGGGGTGCTTTGAAACTTATCGACAGGCAGAAAGGCTTGTCCTTCGAGCAGCCCTGCAGGAATTCAATCGCCTGCTCGCCCATGATCTGCGTCAGATGTTTGTAGTTGCCGTCCTCGTCCTTGTTCTCGTACTGGCCCTGGCCGGGGAAGCCTTGCCAATAGTCGTATTGATTGACCGGAAGAGTCTTTTGGGCTCCGACGCCGTACTTGCCGATAAAGCCAGTTCGATAACCGGCCTCACGAAGCAGCATGGGATAGGTCTGCGCAAGAGCATCCGGCGAAAAATGCGTCGCAAAATCCTTAATGCCGTGCCGGCTTGTCCACTGGCCGGAGAAAATGCTCGCCCGGCTGGAAGCACAGATCGAGGTGGTGACAAAGGCGTTCGTGAAGCGCACGCCGTCCTTTGCCATCGCATCCATATTCGGCGTTTGAATAATCGGATTGCCCGCGCAGCCCATCGTGTCGGCCCGCTGGTCGTCGGTCAGCAGGAAAATAATGTTCGGCCGTTTCTTCGCAGCGGCAGCACCTCCGGCAAGCCCACTTTCGCAGCCAGTCAGAGACAATCCTGCCGCAAAGGATCCGCCGGCTACCAGAGATAGAAATTCACGTCGACTTAATCGTTCCATTTTCTTCTCTCCATGTTGTCTTACGGATAATATATCGGCTTTGTCGCATCCACTTCGTCTACCATACATATAAGAGCAAAGAGACAAGTTATCAAGGAAGAAAGCCAACAGGAAATTAGGCAGCGCGCAGACTATCTATGATCTCTTTTTTGCTTAAGAGACTATTGTGTTGGTTTTAGGCAACCTTACCTCATTCGGCGACGCGGAATTACTGCCTTTCGGAGATGGAATTTTGCTTCGTTTCGGCTTTCCTGTTATTCTCCGGGATGCTTTGTATCGCTCTGCCGGGAGCATCATTTGCCAGGTCTTTGTCGGTTGGCGTCTGGGCACTCAATCGTTCCTCGGCGGCACGGAGGATTTCTCCCAACATCTGCGAATAGGACAGTCCGGCGAGTTTTGACATTTTTGCCAGGTGTCCGTCCCAGCACCAGCCGGGATTCGGATTGACCTCAAGAATCTTCGGATTGCCTTCGGAGTCGATTCGCCAGTCGAACCGGCTGTAGTCTCTGCATTCGAGTCTCTCGAATAGCTTCAGGCAGCACTCGACGACGAACTTCTCGACATCGTCCGGCAGATTAGCCGGGATCGACTTGATTTGCCAGTAGGGCGAATCGGGCATCCACTTGGCTTCGTAGCCGCAAAGTCTTGGCAGTTCGGGCGGCAAGGCTGAATAGTCTTCCTGAATTATGGGCAGAACCGTATACGATTCGGGTGGGTTGCCGATGATACCGACGGTGAAGTCTTCGCCGGTTAGAAATTCTTCGACCAGAACCGGCTTTTCATATCCGAACTTCTCTCTGATTTCGGAGATCGCGTTTACAAGCTGCTCGATGGAGTATGCGACGCTTCGCTGAGTTATGCCGAAGCTCGAATCGCCGAAGTTGGGCTTGACGATAACAGGAAATCCGATCGGCAAATCGAATGTGCTGTCCTCGGGTTTGATGAAGAAAGCTTCCGGCACGGGGATATCCATTTCCTTGGCGATTCCGCGAACGAGCGACTTGTCGTAGCAGAAGGCCAGGCACTGGGGGCCGCCGCCGGTATAGGGGATGTTGAGTATTTCCAGCATAGATGGGACGTGCAGCTCCTTGCGGGGGTCGTTGTTGTAGCCCTCGTCGCAAAGGTTCAGGACGAAATCCGTTTTGGAGCCAAACTTGACCAGATCGTTAAAGAGCGTATCGTGATTGTTCAGATACGAGTACCGATAGCCATCCAGCTCTCGCAGCGCATCCTTGAGCTGGTCGATAGTATAAAAGTCGTCATCGTCGAAGACGCACAACGGCTTTAAGACGTCCGGCTTGCGGGGATCGCCGAACAGGACTGTCACGTTCTTGGATTCCTTTCTGCGCTTTCTCGGCATCCAGTCTTTCCGCACAACGCTGGTAACGATGATTCGTCGTTCCATCATTCCCAGGTCCTGATTGCGAGCAGAGCCGCCGGAGATCTGCCCGTGGACGGTGACATCGGCAAAACCGGCCTTTTCAAGCAGCTCGGCGATGCTCTTCTTTGTGTATAGCCGTTCTGCGTAAAACTGGTCGGCTACGACGCCCTTTTCCACGTTCGTGACAACTTCCCGCGAAATCAGGCGCTGCTTATCCAGAGACAAAGACCTTTCCCGGCAGACAAAGAACTTCTTGTCTATCCATTCCCATGAGCGGGGCTGGAATTTTCTCCTGAGGTATTCCCCGTCGGTGACATCGATGAGCACTTTTCCCCAGGGCTTGAGCACCCGGAAGACCTCCCTGATGACTCGCATATCGTCCTCGACCGTCTCGAAGTAGCCGAAACTGTTGCCGAGAATCATGACCACGTCGAAAGTGTCGGACGCATAGCGCAGCTTTCGGGCGTCGCCTTCTTTGAATTTTATGCTGAGTCCTTCCTTCTTCGCCTGGGTTTTGCCCCTTTGGATCAGGTAGTGTGACCGGTCGACTCCTTCGACGTTGCTGAATCCCCTTCTGGCCATCTCAAGGGATATGCGACCCTGTCCGCAGCACAGATCCAGAATTTTGTCTGCCGGGGCCAGGTTGAGAATCCCGCAAAAGACATCCACTTCTTTGCTGGTCAGTTGCGGGTCATCGACAACGTCGCCGTCGGTTTTCAAATACGTGGCGTTAAAAATCTGCCGCCACCACTCGGGGTCTACGTGCTCTTCAAGGTCGGGGACCGGCCCCAGAGACCTTGCCGCTTCCGATGTTGCCCTGGGCTTCTGCCCCGGCTTGCCGGGCAGTATTTGCTCCTTTTCTTTCATTTATCAATTCTCCTTTTTTAGATCTCTTTCAATAGATCTGGCCGCCAATTTTTCGTTCGTTCGAGGGCCTGTCGGCGTCGCCACTCGGCGATTTTGGCGTGGTCGCCACTTAAAAGGATGTCGGGGACTTTCATCCCGCGAAAATCTTCCGGCCTTGTATAGTGCGGGTATTCCAAAAGGCCTTCACTGAATGAATCGTCTTTGGCCGAGTCTTCATCGCCGAGCGCCCCTTCCAGCAGTCTGACCACCGCGTCGATGATGACCATCGCAGCTAATTCTCCACCACTCAGGACATAGTCGCCGATGGAGATTTGCTCGGCGCCCAGGCCCGTGCGGATTCGCTCGTCGAATCCTTCATACTTGCCGGCGATAAAAATCAGGCGTTTTTCGGCGCTCAACTCCAAAGCTTTTGCCTGGTCGAATTTCTGTCCCTGCGGTGTAAGCAGGATGACCCGGCCTTTTTCGTCTGATAGCTTTTGGACGTTTTCGAAGCAGTCGAAAACGGGGCCGGGCATCATTACCATTCCCGGTCCGCCGCCATACGGTTTATCATCGACCTTCCGATAGTTGTCTGTGGAAAAATCCCGTATATCGGTTAGTGCGATTTCGATAAGGCCGATGTCCTGAGCCCTCTTGATAATCGAGTAGCTCAAAGGCGATTCGAACATATCCGGGAAAAGCGTAAGAATATCTATCCTCATCGCTCTTGCCTATTAATCAGCTCTAAGCCGATTCCTCTTTGGGTTTATCTTCGGCCTTATCTTCGGCGGCATCGGCCTCAGGTTCTACCTCGGCTTTCGCTTCCGGCTTGGCTTCAGCTTTCTTTTCTGCTTCCGGTTCGGCCTTTTCAGGCTCAGGCTCGGCCTCGGCCTCAGCTTTTTCTTCTACTGCTTCAGGTTTTTCTTCCACAGCTTCGGCTTTGGCCTCGGTTTTCTCCTCAGCTACTTCGGGTTTGGCTTCTTCCGCCTTGGCTTCTGTCTTGGGTTCAGCTTTTTCAGGCTCAGGTTCAGCTTCGGTTTTCTCTTCTACTGCCCCTGCCTCCGGTTTTTCTTCTGCCTCTACTTTGGCTTTAGCTTCTGCATCTGCCTTGGCTTCGGCGTCTGCTCTGGCTGTGGCGTCGGCGTCCGCTTTGGCTTCTGCATCTGCCTTGGCCTTAGCTTCGGCTTCTACTTTGGCCTTAGCCTCTGCTTCTGCTTTGGTTTTTTCTTCGGCTTTTGCCTTGGCTTTTTCCTCTATCGCTTCAGCTTCTTTTTTAGCGGCTATTCTCTCGGTACTGTTGAACAGCTTGCCCTTGGCCCTGGCGAGGGCCTTGGCTTTTGTCTGACGAGCTTCTTTTTGTTCCGCGTATTTATGTTTGATCCCATGGCGGAGCAGGATTTGCGAGACGGCGTCGCTTGGTATCGCCCCTTTATCCAGCCAAAACTCCACCCGCTCGCGTTTTAAGACAACCTGCTTTGCAGGGTCCTTTTCAATCGGGTCATAATGGCCCAGCTTTTCAAGTATTCTGCCGTCACGAGGCGTGCGGGATTCGACTGCATTGATTCTAAAGAACGGCCGATGCCGTCTGCCCAACCTTGTCATTCTCAATTTTACTGACATAATTTTTTCCTTTCTTTAATATATAATCAATTTCCGTGACTTACCCAGTGCGAGTCACGAAACACGTTTACAATGTAAAGCGTAACCATTCAGGAAGATCGCCAGGTTGGCCGGGTCGACCTGGGCGTCGGCGGCAAGTTTTTCGGTTTGCTCGTCGTTCAGCGTATCAGCATTCTCTTTTTCCGTCGGGGTCATGATCGCCACCGCCTTTTTTAACTGCTCCAGTTCTTCTAAGCTCGGCGAGACTAACATGGCCAGCTCGCTGGCGCCCTGTAAATCATCGAACTGGTCCCTTATCATCTTACCGTAATCGCTGCCGGAGAACCGGGCGACTTTTTCAAGATACTGTTCGATCGAAATTTTGTTCATAATTGTTATTCTACTGTTCCCAGGAAAATTCGAGGGATAAATAATTACAACTTTTTCAATAATCCACAAATAAAATTTGGGTATTTAACGCTTAATTCCCGCCTGGGCGGGGATGACATGAAACATTATCGTCTTTTCTTTATTTTACCTCTCCGCTTTATGACTCTTTTTCGTTTTGAGCGTTGTTTGATTTTTTTGCCGCTGGACATCATCTGGCTCAACGATCCCATATTGAATCCGCCTGAGAGCAGGCTCTTGAGCCCGCCGAAGCTTCCGCCGCTGATCGCTTTGAGCATATCCCTGCTGCGTTTAAATGTCTTGACCAGGCCGGAAACATCCTGGACCTGAACGCCCGCTCCAGCGGCAATCCGCCTTCGTCTCGACGATTCAATGAGGTCCGGATCGCGTCGCTCCTTTAGCGTCATCGAATGCACCATCGCTTCCATATGCGTCAGTTCAGCGCCGTCGAGGTCCATGTCTTTGAGCTGGCCTCCCATTCCCGGCATCATTTTGAGCATATCTTTCATGCCGCCCATTTTCTTGACGGTCTGCATTTGCTTGAGGAAATCGTCGAAGCCGAAACTGCCCTTGGCCACTTTCTTCTGCATCTTCTGGGCTTCTTCAACCTCGAAGTGCTCCTGGGCCTTCTCGACGAGCGTTATGACGTCGCCCATCCCCAGGATTCGGCTTGCCATCCGGTCGGGGTGAAATTCTTCGAGCTTATCGAGTTTTTCGCC
>Ga0114918_10000892_pt1 | contig 26337 bp, 22 predicted proteins | sample LantaG_FD_87015 | JGI IMG/M metagenome (GOLD analysis project Ga0114918, IMG submission 87015) | Deep subsurface microbial communities from Baltic Sea to uncover new lineages of life (NeLLi) - Landsort_02402 metaG | ecosystem: Environmental > Aquatic > Marine > Oceanic > Sediment | place...
AGGACTAATAATTTTAGGTAAGAAGAAACTGAAGAGTCAGGTTCCCTTTGGTCCATTTTTAATAACCGGAACATTTATTGCTTTGTTTTGGAGCCAAAATTTAATTAATTGGTATTTAAATTTTCTTTTATTATGAAAAAGTTTAAAAATAATTATGGGTTTACAATAATTGAACTTTTTGTAGTGATGGCTATCATTAGCATACTTTCTTCGGTTGTGTTTTTTAATTGGAGAAGTGGGGAAGCAAGTTTTGCTCTTCAAAATTCAGCTTATAGATTATCTCAAGACATAAGAGAAATGCAGGAAATGGCGATGGAAGCCATAGAAATAGACTGTGGGGGGGGAGAGATTGGTTCAAGTTTTGGCATCAGATTTAAAAAATCTTACGCTAATTATTATGAATTAGGTGTAGACTGTAATGGCAATAAAGTTTTTGAAGCCAATGACATATTGAGAAAAGTTTATTTTGAAGAAGGAATTGAGATTTTTGATTTAAGCCCAAATGCTTCATTCAGTCTTATATTTGAACCTCCAGAACCAACAACTTATATAAAGGGTGAAACATCAGGGACTGAAGCGGTAATAGAGATTTATAATCCGGAGTATTCTTCAAGAAAAAAAACCATCAGGGTAAATACTTCAGGCATGATAGAAGTAAAATAATAAAATTATGCAATCCAAAGCATTTACATTAATTGAAATATTGGTAGCTGTTACAGTTCTTACCATAGGAATTATGGCTTCTTATGCGGCGATTACAAAAGTCGTTTCTTTAACATATCTTAATTCATTTCGTTTTGTGGCTTCTCGTTTGGCTCAAGAAGGAATGGAATTGGTTTCTAACACCAGAGACACAAACTGGCTTAATGGGGATAACTGGAACAATGGTTTAACTAGTTGTACCTCAGGATGCGAGATTGATTACAATGATTTAAGTTTTTCTGCTTATCAAAATCAATATCTTCAAATTAATTCTGATGGATTTTATAATTATGGGGATGGCGATGATTCAAGGTTTAAAAGAAAGATAACAATTACGGAAGTAAGTCCTGATGAATTAAAAATTAAAGTCGAAGTTATGTGGTCAAAATTAGGTTCTTCTCAGGAAACATTAGAAGTTGAAGAACATTTATATAATTGGAGATAATATGAAAAAAGGATTTACCTTAATCGAACTTCTTGTTTCTATGACATTATTTTTAATTGTTATGGTTTCCGTAATAGAACTTTTTATTTCTGGAATTAAAACCCAAAAAAAGAGTTTGGCGCTACAAACACTTTCTGATGGTACGTCTTATGCTGTTGAATATATGAGCAGAACTATAAGAATGGCAAAAAAAGATTTGACAGGAACGTATATTTCTACTGGTTGCAATTTTGAAACTGTTGCCAATGGAATCAGGTTTTTAAATTATGAAAAAGAAGATCAATGGTTTATTTTAGACAATGGTCAAGTAAAAGAAAAAAAAGATAATGATCTTGAATTTACGGCTTTAACCTCAGATAATTTCCGAGTAACTAAACTATCTTTTGAACTCTCTGGACAGTGTCAAACAGATGATCTCCAGCCCAGAGTAACAATTACTATGGAGATCCAAACAAAAGAGGTTAATCCTCAAACATTAAACATTCAAACAACTATATCTCAAAGAGATTTAGATGTGAAATATTAATATGTTAAATCAAAAAGGTGTTTCTTTATATTTATCTCTTATAATTATGTTTATCCTATCGGCTGTAGCTTTAGGATTAATCAATATATCAATCAGTGGGATTAAAATTGCTCAAGGCCTCGAGAATTCAGTAATGGCTTTTTATGCAGCCAATACAGGCATAGAACATTCTTTATACAATATTCGTAAAGAAGGAGAAGAAGGAACACTTTCAGGCACATTAGAAGCAACGAGTTATGATGTTATAAGAAGTGACGATGGAGGAGTAACAACCATTAAATCAATAGGGATCTATAGAAATACCAAAAGAGCTATTGAGGTAAACTATTGAAGATGAACAAAACTGAAGCCCAAAAAAGAATTGAGAGATTAAAGAAACTCATTAATCATCATAGATATCTCTATCACGTTTTGGACAGGCAAGATATTTCTGAGGATGTGTCAGACTCTTTAAAAAAAGAGCTTTTTGATTTAGAACAAAAGTATCCAGAATTTATAACACCTGATTCTCCAACGCAGAGAATAGGGGGAAGGCCTTTAAAGAAATTTGAGAAGATAAAACATTCTCAGCCAATGCTTTCTTTTAATGATGCTTTTTCCAGGGAAGACATGAAAGATTGGGAAAAGAGGATTAAGAAACTTTTAACCATTCCCGAAATAGAAAATCTTAATTATTTTTGCGAATTAAAATTTGATGGTTTGGCCATAGAATTAGTTTACAAAAACAATATTTTACAAACAGGAGCCACAAGAGGCAATGGCATTATAGGAGAAAATGTAACTCAAAACATAAAAACAATAAATTCCATTCCTTTAAAATTAGGGGATAATAATTTAGCAAAAGAAATTATTGCTCGGGGAGAAGCAATTATTTTTAAAAAGGAATTCTTAAAAATAAATAAATTAAGAGAAAAAGTTGGTTTATCAGTTTATTCTAACCCAAGGAACATAACGGCTGGATCTATAAGACAGTTAAATCCCAAAATTACGGCTGAAAGAAATTTAAATTTTTTTTGTTATGATTTAATTTCAGATTTAAAACAAGTAAACCACGAACAAGAACACAAAATATTAAAAGAGATGGGGTTTAAAGTAAATTTGCATACAAAGTTTTGTAATAATCTGAAAGAGGTTTTTCAGTTTCATAAAAAATGGGGACAGAAGAGGCAAAATTTAAGATATGAGATTGATGGAATTGTGGTAATCGTTAATAATAATAGAATTTTTGATAAATTAGGAGCAATTGGAAAATCGCCTCGAGGCGCCATAGCTTATAAGTTTTCCCTTAAGCAAGCAGAGACAATTATCCAAGATATAAAAGTTCAAGTTGGCAGGACGGGAGCAGTTACTCCTGTAGCATACTTAAAACCGGTTAAAGTTGGCGGAGTAATTATTAGCAAGGCAACACTGCATAATGAAGATGAAATAAAAAGATTAGGAGTTAAAATTAAAGATACTGTTGTTATAGGCAGGGCTGGAGATGTTATTCCTATGGTTGTTAGCGTACTTAAGGAACTAAGAACAGGCAGGGAAATAGAATTTAAGATGCCTAAATTGTGTCCTTATTGCCAAAGCAAATTAGTTAAACAAAGAGGAGAAGTAATATGGCGTTGTCCTAATTCTAAATGCGAATCTAGACAAAAAAGATATTTTAGTTATTTTGTCTCTAGACAAGGTTTTAATATAGAAGGATTAGGACCAAAAATTGTGGAGCAATTATTTGAAAGAAAGTTTATTCATGATCCAGCAGACATTTTTAATTTATCAGAAAAAGACCTTCTAACATTAGAAGGTTTTGCCCAAAAAGCAGTGCAGAATTTAATGAAATCTATAGAAGCAAAAAAAGAAATTGGTTTTTCTAAGTTTATATATGCTTTGGGCATAGACCATGTAGGAGAAGAAACAGCCCAAGATTTAGCAAATTACTTTAGAAATTTAGAAGACCTTAAAGAAACAAGTTTAGAAAAACTTATTGATATTAAAGATATTGGTCCGGAAACAGCAGAATCTATTTATAATTGGTTCCAACAAAAATATAATATTAAAATTTTAGAAAAATTAAAGCAATTTGGCGTAAAAATAAAATATGAAGTTCCCAGTATTAAAAATAGAACTCTTTTAGGGAAAATCTTTGTTTTAACTGGTTCTTTAGATAAATTAAGTAGAGCCAAGGTCAAAGAAAGAATTAAAGAATTAGGAGGTAAAGTTTCAGAAAACATAAACAAGAATACAGATTTTCTTATCTTAGGCAAAAATCCTGGGTCTAAGCTTGAAAAAGCAAAGAAATTAAATATTAAAATTATTAATGAAAAGGAGTTTTTATTATTAATAACTGATAATTAACAACTATTTATCAATGATATTATTATCTCGTTTCAAAAAATTTGATTGGTTTTTGATAAGCTCAGCTCTTTTTTTAAGTTTTACTGGACTTTTAGAAATTTATAATATCTGTTTAAACCAAGGAAGTTTTTTAAATTTTGAAAAACAATTAATTTTTATTGTTCTAGGACTGTTTTTCATATTTTTACTTAGTTTTTTTGATTATAGAATTTTAAAAACAAACTCCTACTTGGTTTTAAGTTTATATATTTTAATTTTAATATTTTTAATTGGATTATTCTTTTTCGGTTCTGAGATAAACGGAGTGAAAGGATGGTATAATTTTGGTTTTTTTTCATTTGATCCAGTCCCATTTTTATGTATTATTTTGATTATTGTTTTAAGCAAATATTTTTCAAGATATCATGTTGAAATATATAAGTTTAAACACATTTTCTTTTCGGGAATCTTTGTTTTAGTACCAAGTATTATTATTTTTTTTCAACCGGACTTAGGATCAGTTATTATGTTAATTTTTATTTGGATTGGTATTGTTATTTTTTCGAAAGTTAAAATATCTCATTTTTTAATTTTAATGCTTACATTTTGTTTGCTATCTTTATTTTTATGGGGGTTTGCTTTGGAGGATTATCAAAAACAAAGAATTACTACTTTTTTAAACCCCGGAGTTGACCAAACAGGATCTTCCTGGAATACTAATCAGTCGAAAATTGCTATTGGTTCCGGAGGATTATTAGGTAAGGGGATTGGTAAGGGTTCTCAAACGCAGTATGGTTTTTTACCCGAGGCCCAAACAGATTTTATTTTTTCAGCTGTGGCTGAAGAAACTGGATTTTTAGGTATTTCTATTCTTTTTTTTGTGTTTTTGTTTTTTATTTTTAGAATCATTAAGATAGCTTTGGTTTCTAAAAATAATTTTGCCCGACTTTTTGCATCTGGTTTCGCATTTCTTTTATTTTCACAAGCCTTTATAAATATTGGTATGTCCCTTGGCGTGTTGCCTATCATCGGAATTCCCCTACCATTTGTTTCTTATGGGGGGTCTCAACTTATAGCTTTTTATTTAGGACTGGGTATTTTACAAAACATAAAAATTCATAGTACTTGACTTATTTTTTAAAAAGAATATAATTATATCATTATCTTATTAAATACCAAGTTTTCACATAGTAAAGCGGTAAATAAGGGGCCCGAGGCCTCTTTAAATACTTACATTGGATAATATTATTTACAAATAAAACCTCATAGGAACCTTTTCGTGAAGGTTATTTTTGTTTTTTTAATATCAAAAATATGGTGAAAGTAAAAAGTTTTTCAAAATCCAAGATTTCTTTTCCCCTTCCTTGTTTAATCTCTGCTCAAAGAGAGAGTTGGAAATGGTTTTGGGAGTATAGCTTAAAAGAACTTTTTGAAGAAATATTTCCTATTTCTGATTATACGAAAAAACAGTTTGAAATTAGTTTTAAAGATTATAAGCTTGGAAAATCAAAATATAAAAATGGCCTGGAAGCCAGAATAAACAATGACTCTTATGATGCTCCAGTGAGGGTGAATGTTGTTCTCCATAATTTAAAAACTGACGAAAAAAAACAACAGGAACTTTTTTTGGCTGATTTTCCTTTAATGACAGAAAAAGGAACGTTCGTTGTTAATGGAGTTGAAAGAGTAGTAATCTCTCAGTTGATCCGTTCACCGGGAGTTTTTTTTACATTAAAAACTTCTCAAGGAAAAAAATGTTTCGGAGCAAAAATTATTCCTTCTCGAGGAGCCTGGTTAGAATTTGAGACAGAATCATCTGGTTTTATTGGAGTTAGGATAAATAGAGAAAGAAAAGTAGCAGCTACTACTTTATTAAGGGCTTTTGGAGTGAAGGGGGATAAAGAGATTAAAAAAATATTTTCAGATATTGACCAAGGAGAAGACGGATATATTGAAAAAACACTTAAAAGGGATATTTCCCATAGCGAGTCAGAAGCATTTGTTGAAATTTATAAAAAATTAAGACCTGGTGATTTAGCTGGTCCAGATGCTGCCAAAGAATTGATTTTAAATATGTTTTGTAATTTTCAGAGATACGATATAAGCAGAGTCGGCAGATGGAAAATTCGTCAAAGATTATCAGAATTAAAAGTTTTCTCAAAAGGAAAAAACAAGACCAAAAGTGGTGATGAAGAAATAAAAAGAGAAGACAGAATATTAAAAAGAGAGGATTTGATTGCCGTCATCAGAGAAATTATTCGATTAAATAATGACCCATCTTCTACTCCCGACCAGATAGACCATTTAGGGAATAGAAGGGTAAAAATGGTTCATGAAATTTTACAAAATAGAGTTAGAATAGGATTGATGAGAATGGAAAGGATAATTAAAGATAAAATGTCAACATTGGAATCTGCTACTTTAACTCCCTCTCAGGTTATTAATTCGCGACCAGTAATGGCAGTCATTCAGGAATTTTTTGGGTCTTCTCAATTGTCTCAATTTATGGATAATGAAAATCCTTTGGCGGAATTAGAACATAAAAGACGCTTAACAGCTACGGGCCCAGGCGGATTAACTAGAGAAAGAGCTGGGTTTGAAGTAAGAGATGTTCAACCTTCTCATTATGGGAGAATATGTCCCATTCAAACACCAGAGGGACAAAATGTTGGCTTGATAAATCATTTATCCTGTTTTGCTAAAGTTAATCATTATGGATTTTTGGAAACACCATATTTTAAAGTTAAGGAGGGCAAGGTCACAAAGGAAGTTTTTTATTTAACTGCTGATGAAGAAGAAAAATATAGTATTACTCATGCCGGAATAAATATAGATAAAAATGGTGATATTTTGGATCAGGAAGTTGAGGTCAGAAAAAAAACTGGACCGGCGATAGTTGGTAAAAAACAAGTTGACTTTATAGATGTATCTTCCAAACAAATTATTAGTGTTGCCACTTCTTTAATTCCATTTTTACAGAATGATGATGCCAACAGAGCCTTAATGGGTTCAAATATGCAGCGGCAATCAGTTCCGTTAGTCATGCCTCAAGCCCCATTAGTTGGGACTGGAGTCGAAAGAAATGTTGCTCGTGATTCTGGAGAAGAAATATTGGCTCCTGATGATGGAAAAATTATTTCAGTTGATGCGTCTCATGTTAAAATAAAAACTAAAAAAGAAGAGAAAACTTATCAACTCCGAACATTTATAAGAGGTAATCAATATACTTGTTTTCATCAAAGACCAGTAGTGGGCAAAGGACAAAAAGTTAAAAAAGGAGATGTTCTAGTTGATGGCACATCATGTGATAGAGGAAGATTAGCCTTAGGCAGAAATGTTTTAGTTGCTTTTCTACCATTAAGAGGGCTAAATTTTGAAGATGCTATTTGTTTTTCAGAAAGATTAGTTAAAGAAGACGCGTTTACATCTCTTCATATTGAAGATCTTACTTGTGATATAAGAGAAACAAAATTAGGTCCAGAAATAACAACTTATGATATTCCTAATGTTGGAGAAGAAAAATTAAAAGACTTAGATGAAGAAGGAATTGTTAGAATTGGAGCCGAGGTTGGTCCCGGGGATATTTTAGTTGGAAAGATTTCTCCCAAGGGAGAATCAGGGCTCACGGCAGAGGAAAGATTATTAAGAGCAATTTTTGGAGAAAAGGCTAAAGATATTAAAGATAGTTCTTTAAGAATGGAGCATGGAAAAAGAGGTAGAGTTATTTCAGTTAAAGTGTTTTCCAGAGAGCAAGGAGATAAATTAAACCCAGGAATTTTGAAAAGAGTTAGGGTAGAAATTGCTCAAATTAGGAAGATTAAAGTAGGTGATAAATTATCAGGGAGACACGGGAATAAGGGAGTTGTTTCTAAAATTTTACCAGAGGAAGAAATGCCATTTTTAGAAGATGGGACGCCGATTGATATTGTATTAAATCCTATGGGGGTTGTTTCTAGAATGAATATAGGTCAAATTCTGGAAACTCATCTTGGTTTTGCAGCCCAAAAATTAGGATATTTAGCAATAACCCCGGCTTTATTAGGTGCTGATGAACAAGATATAAAAAGAGAATTGAAGTCTGCCGGTTTGCCAGAATCAGGCCAAGTAGATTTATATGATGGGAAAACAGGGGAAAAATTTCCTAGAAAAATCACAGTGGGTTATATATATATAATGAAACTTATCCATATGGTTGAAGATAAAATCCACATGAGAAGTATTGGTCCCTACTCTTTAATAACGCAACAACCATTAGGAGGTAAAGCTCAGTTTGGAGGGCAAAGATTTGGAGAAATGGAAGTTTGGAGTTTAGAAGGATATGGAGCAGCTTATACTCTTCAAGAAATGTTAACCATCAAGTCTGATGACATTCAGGGAAGAGCTACTGCGTATGAATCAATTTTAAAAGGTGAATCAATAAGAAATCTTAATATCCCTGCCTCTTTTAATTTATTAGTTTTAGAATTAAAAGCATTGGGCATGAGTATTGAAATCAAAGAAAAAGTTTAAAATCCAAAATGAAAGATACAAAATTATTTTGATTAATTTTAAATTATAATTTTTCTTTTTTCATTTTTAATTTAATTAAGCCCAAGCAAAGCCAAGGCGAGCGAGGGCAAAAGAGAATATGCGAATTTCTAATTTAGAATCAATAAGAATTAAACTGGCTTCTCCGGAAGATATTTTGAGTTGGTCTCATGGTGAAGTAGTAAAACCAGAAACTATAAATTATCGTACTCAAAAACCAGAAAAAGATGGTTTATTTTGTGAGAAAATTTTTGGGCCAACAAAAGATTATGAATGTTATTGTGGAAAATATAAGGGTATTAGGTATAAAGGGGTTATTTGTGACAGATGTGGGGTTGAAGTTACTAGGAGTTCAGTGAGACGTGATAGGATGGGACATATAAAATTAGCAACTCCTTGCTCTCATATTTGGTTTCTGAGGGGGGTGCCATCAAAAATAGGGTTAGTTTTGAATATTCCGATGCAAAAATTAGAGAAAGTTATTTACTTTGCTGCTTATATTATCACTAAGATTGATGAAAAAGCGAAAAAAAGGATACTTCAAGAAATTGATAAAGAGTACAAAGAAAGACTTAAGAATAAAGATAAAAAATTCAGCAAAGAAGAAATAAAAAAAGCTCGAGATATAGCTAAGGAAGAAGTTTCGGAAATAAAAGTATTAAAAGTTTTGTCAGAAACAGTTTATGAAAGATTATCCCTAAAATATGGAGAAATTTTTGAAGCAGGTACAGGAGCAGAAACTTTAAAAAAAATATTTAAAGAAATTGATATCAAAAAAACAATCTCTATATTAGAAAAAGAATTAGAGAAATTGTCTTCTATTGCCAGAATTAAGGCTCTGAAAAGATTAAGGTTTTTTCAGTCTCTGGATAAAGCAAAAATTAGACCAGAATGGATGTTTTTAAATGTTATACCTGTTTTGCCACCTGAATTGAGACCAATGGTCCAGCTGGATGGTGGCAGATATGCATCTTCTGATTTAAATGATTTATATCGTCGAGTTATCAATAGAAACAATCGGCTTAAATATCTTATTGAACTTTCATCTCCGGAAGTCATTATCAGAAATGAAAAAAGAATGCTTCAAGAGGCAGTAGATGCTTTATTAGATAATGGTATGCGTAAGGGTCAAACAACGATTGCTACAACAGGAGGAAGACGACTTTTAAAATCTTTAGCCGATACCCTGAAAGGGAAACAAGGTAGATTTCGAAAAAACCTTCTGGGAAAAAGAGTAGATTATTCTGGCAGATCTGTTATTGCTGTTGGCCCAGAGCTTAAATTATCTCAATGTGGGCTCCCCAAAAAAATGGCCTTAGAACTTTTTCGTCCATTTGTAATTAAAAAATTAATTGATAAAGAATTAGCCTATAATATTAGAGGAGCTTCAAAGTTAATAGAAGAAGGGATAGACGAAGTATGGGAATCTTTAGAAGAAGTAGTTAAAGATAAATTAGTGTTGCTTAATCGTGCTCCTACTCTTCATCGGTTGGGCATTCAAGCTTTTCAACCAATCCTTATTGAGGGAGAAGCAATCAAACTTCATCCTTTAGTTTGTAAAGCATTTAATGCTGATTTTGATGGTGATCAAATGGCAGTTCATCTTCCTCTTTCTAAAGAAGCCCAGGAAGAAGCCAGAGAATTAATGTGGTCTGTCAAAAATTTGCTTAAACCATCTACCGGACTACCAGTGGTAAGTCCTTCTCAAGATATTGTTTTAGGTTGTTATTTTTTAACTCAAGATAAAGAAGAAGCTCAAGGTCAAGGAAGAGCTTTTTCAAATCCAGAAGAGGCTATTTTAGCTTATGAATTAAAGCAAATTAATGTTCAGGCCAGAATTAGAATTTTAAGATCATCTTTAAACAAAAAATTTAAAGAAAAAAATTCAGAATTTCTATTAGAAACTACTTGTGGCAGAATTATTTTTAATGAAATATTGCCGAAAGATTATCTTTATCTTAATGAAAATATTAATTCTAAATCTCTTTCTAACATTGTTGCTGATGTAATTGCAAAATATGAATGGCCAGAAATAGAAAGTATGCTAGATAAAATTAAAAAATTAGGATTTGAATATTCCACATTGTCAGGAACAAGTTGGGGGATGGATGATTTAATTGTTCCTAAAGAAAAAAAGGGATTAATAGAAGAGGCAGATCAAAAAGTTAAACTTATTGAAGACCATTATAAAAAAGGACTTTTAAGCTCTGAAGAAAAGAGTGCCAAAGTAATTGAAATATGGCATAAAGTAAAATCAGATATTGAAAAATTAGTAATTCAAACATTACCAAAAGATGGACCAGTTATTTCTATCGTTGGATCTGGGGCTAGAGGTTCATGGGCTCAACCAGTGCAGATGGCAGGAATGAAAGGTTTGGTTACTAACCCATCGGGAAAAATAATTGAACTTCCAATTAAAAATTCTTTTAAAGAAGGGCTTGATACATTAGAGTACTTTCTTTCTACTCATGGTGCTAGAAAAGGAACTGCGGATACTGCTTTGAGGACATCAGCAGGTGGCTATCTTACGAGACGTCTTATTGATGTTTGCCACGAAGTAATTGTTACTGAAAAAGATTGCGGGGATAAAGAAGGTATAATATTGTTTAGAAAGGATTCTGAAGATATTGGGCAAAATTTTTCTTTTGAAATTATAGGAAGAACAGCACTAGATGATATTAAAAATCCTAAAACCAAAAAAATAATAGTAAAATCAGAAGAGATTATAGATAAAGAAAAAGCGCAAGAGATTGCAGACTCTTCAATCCAAGAAGTAAAAGTTCGTTCTGTTTTAACATGTAAGACCTCAAGGGGTGTTTGCCAAAAATGTTATGGTTGGGAAATGGGGAGAAATAAACTTGTAAAAATTGGAGAAGCAGTTGGCATTATAGCTGCTCAATCAATAGGGGAACCAGGCACACAATTAACATTAAGAACATTTCATTTGGGTGGAGTTGCTGGAGCAGGAGATATTACTCAAGGGTTACCAAGAGTAGAAGAAATTTTTGAATTGAGAGAACCAAAAGGAGAAGCAATCATTTCTGAAGTTTCTGGAATAGTAAAAAAGATAAATCATAAAGAAAGAATTATAACTATTATTTCTGACGAAGAAGACAAGAAAAAAAGTAAAAAACCGAACCTTGTTGAATACAAAATTCCATTAGGCAGAGCATTTTGGGTTGCAGAAAAAGAAAAAATTGCCAAAGGTATTCAACTTTGTGAAGGTAGCTTGAATCTCAAGAAAGTTCTGAAATTAAGAGGGATTAAAGAAGCCCAAAGATATGTTACGCGTGAAGTTAAAAGAATTTATACTTCTGAAGGGGTTAATATCCATAGTAAACATATTGAGACAATAACCAGACAAATGTTTTCTAGAGTTAAGATTAAAGATGAAGGAGATAGCAGTTGGTTGCCTGGTCAAATAGTAACTTTATCTGAATTTAATGAAATAAAAGAGCAATTGAAAAACAAAAACAAAGTTGTTCCTAAAATGTCTCCAATATTCCTCGGTATTTCTAAAGTTGCTTTAAGTTCAGACAGTTTTCTTTCCGCAGCCTCATTTCAAGAGACCTCCAGAGTATTAATTGATAGCTGTCTAGAAGGCAGAATAGACAAATTGCATGGGCTTAAGGAGAATGTTATAATAGGTAAGTTAATACCTGCAGGCACAGGAATTAAAAAAATAAATGGCTAGGTCTAAGCGCAAAAAAAAGAATAAAGTATTTAGAAAAAATGAGAATAACAGGTTTGAAGACAGAATCAATTATCCTATTCTAACTTCGGGGTTAAGAAGAAAAGTTGAGGTGATTTTAATTTTTGTTGTAGCTATTATTATTGGACTTTCTTTCTTTGATAAGTCAGGAGTTGGGGGAAAATTTTTATTTAATTCAATATACTTCTTGATAGGAAAAACAATATTTTTTGTTCCTTTATTCTTGGGAATAACATCTTTAATATTTTTAACATCACAAAAGAAAAGATTAATAGCCCCTGTATTTTTAGCAGTGGCTCTTTTAATATTGGGTGTTTCCGGAATATTTTCTATGAAAGGTTTGTTGGAAAAACAAGGTGGTTGGATAGGGTATCTTATATCATATCCCTTTTTAAATTATTTTGGTGTATGGGTAACATTTATAATTTTAATAGTCTCTATTTTAATAAGTTTATTAATATTTTGGGAATTTTTACCATATAAAAAGTTCTTAGCAAAGAAAAAAAATGTTTCTCAAGATTTAAAACCTGAAAAAATTGAGAAAAAAGAAGTTAAATTTGAAATGGAAAAAATTGATACTCGACCAATGGATGAGAAAGAAATCAAAAAAATAATAAATATTGAACCAAAACAACCTAACTTTGTTGTTAAAAATTCTACTTTATATAAATTTCCTCCTATAGAACTATTAGAAAATAATGGAGATAAAGCTGTGAGTATGGGAGATGTTGAAACAAACTCTCTTATAATTAAAAAAACATTACAAAATTTTGGTATTATGTCTGAGATATCAGAGGTCAATATTGGTCCAACTGTCACTCAGTATGCCTTAAGGCCGGCCGAAGGGATAAAACTATCCAGGATTACTGCTTTAATAAGTAATCTATCTTTGGCCCTAGCGTCTCATCCTTTAAGGATGGAAGCCCCAATTCCGGGTAGGTCATTGGTCGGGATTGAGGTTCCTAATAGAACTAGGGCAGTAGTTAGGTTGCGTGAACTGGTTGCTTCTTCTAGCTTTCAAGAATCAGATTCTTCTCTTTTACTTTGTTTAGGTAAAGATGTTTCTGGGAAACCAACTTTTGCTGACTTAGCAAAAATGCCCCATCTTCTTGTTGCTGGTTCTACCGGCTCGGGAAAAACTATTTGTTTGAATTCCTTAATACTTAGTTTAATATATCGTAATTCTCCTCAAACATTAAAATTTATTTTAGTTGATCCTAAAAGAGTTGAATTTCCGATTTATGAAAACTTACCACATCTTTTATGCCCTATAATTTTTAATGCTCAAAAAACAATAAACGCTCTTAATTGGTTGACTAGTGAAATGGACAGAAGATTTGGAGTGTTATCAGCAGCAAAAGCAAGAGATATAGAAAACTATAATGAAGGGATAAAACGAAATTTCAAGAAAAATAAACCTGGAGATAATGCGGAAAGTGATATAGAAATTATGCCCTATATTATTCTGATTATTGATGAATTGGCAGATTTAATGGCTACCAAAGGAAAAGAAATTGAGGCCAGTATCGTTAGATTATCCCAAATGGCTAGAGCAGTGGGAATTCATTTAATTGTGGCTACTCAAAGACCTTCAGTCGAAGTAATTACTGGTTTAATTAAAGCGAATATTAGCTCTAGAATTGCTTTTCAAGTGGCTTCTCAAATTGATTCTAGAACAATTTTAGATTCAGCTGGTGCGGAATCACTTTTAGGTGCTGGAGATATGCTTTTTATGTCTTCTCAACTATCTAAACCAAAAAGAGTTCAAGGAGTTTATATTCTAGGTAAAGAAATTAAAAAGGTTGTTTCTTTTTATAAAAAAGAAGATTTTGTAAATGAAAAAGAAAAACAAGAAGAGCTTGAAGAAAGTTTAGAAAAAGAACTTGAAGAACCTATATCTTCCTCAAACATATCTATTCGTGAGCAGGATTTATTATATGAGGAAGCAAAACAAGTGGTAATTGAATCGAAAAAAGCATCTGCTTCTTTATTACAAAGGAGATTAAGTATTGGATATGCGCGGGCGGCTCGACTTTTAGATATATTAGAAGATAAAGGGGTTGTAGGTCCAGGAGATGGAGCTAAACCAAGAAAAGTATATGTTCAGGATCCAGGTGTTAAAGATGAAGATGGATGGGAAAAAGTTTAATAATTAATAACTAATTTATGACTCATAAAAAAGAAAAAAATATGCTCGGACTTGAGGATGCCCTAGAAGAGATAAAACAAAGATTTGGAGAAAGCGCAATAATGAAATTAGATGACGTAAAGCGTGTTGATGTCGACTCAATTTCTACGGGTTCAATTTCTTTGGATTGGGCGTTAGGCATTGGGGGAGTACCCAGAGGGAGAGTAATTGAGATATTTGGAGCCGAAAGTTCCGGGAAAACCACTTTGGCTTTACATATTTTAGCAGAATCTCAAAAAAAAGGAGGCGTCTGTGCATTTATTGATGCTGAACATGCTTTGGATCCTGAATATGCAAAAAGAATTGGCGTAAATATTAATGATCTTTTAATATCTCAACCTGATTCAGGAGAACAAGCGTTAGAAATAGTAGAAACATTAGTTCGTTCTAGGGGAATATCGGTTATTGTTATTGATTCTGTTGCCGCTCTTACACCTAAAACAGAAATAGAAGGCGAAATGGGGGACCAACAAATAGGGCTTCAAGCACGTTTAATGTCTAAGGCATTAAGAAAGTTATCAGGAATTATTTCTAAAACTGGCACAACAGTTGTGTTCTTAAATCAGACCAGAATGAAGATAGGAGTTATGTTTGGGGACCCTACTACCACTCCCGGCGGAATGGCTTTAAAATTTTATTCTTCGGTTAGAATAAGATTAACCAGAATTGCTCAGATTAAAAGAAAAGATGAGATTATTGGTTCTAGGGTTAGGGCCAAAGTTGTTAAAAATAAAATAGCTGCTCCATTTAGAACAGTTGAATTTGATATTTATTATAACGAGGGTATCTCTAAATTAGCAGATATGATTAATATTGGTCTCAAAAATGATATTATTAAAAGGCATGGTTCGTGGTATGAATTTAAAGAAAACAAGATTGGACAAGGGACAGAGGGAGCCAAAGAATTTTTAAAGGAAAACAAAAAAATAATGAAAGAGCTAGAAATAGAAGTTAGAAAACAGATTTAACTTATTTTTTAGTATAAGATAATAGAGCAAGTTCTCTTGCTCTTTTAATTGCTCGGGCTACTTGTTTTTGATGATAAGAACAAAGCCCAGTTTTTTTTCTGCTTTTTATTTTTCCCAATAAAGAAATAAATCTCTTTAATGTTTCCGTATCTTTAAAATCAATTTTTTTTGTGTTGTGTCTGCAAAAATAACAATACATGAATAAAATTCTAATTATTTTAAAATGGTATATCGCTTACATCTATTTCTTCACTGTCTTTATTAGCCACAGGTTCTTCTTCTATGATTGGAATTTCATTTTCTGGACTTTCCCCAGTTTTTTTTGGCGTTGGAGAATTTTCAAATTCTCCTCCTCCTGCTCTTGGTCCAAGCTGTAATCTTTCACCTATTATTTCAGTTTTATAATGCTTATTTTCTGATGCATCTGTCCAGTTTCTAGTTTTTATTCGTCCTTCAATTAAAACCAAAGAACCTTTTTTAAGATATTGGGCAGCAATTTCAGCTAATCGACCGAAAAGAACAATATTATGAAACTCAACTTCTTGTTTTTTTTCTTCGTTTTGTTTATAAAAGCGATTGGTAGCTATTCCAAAGGAAGCTACTGTTTGCCCGGAAGGTAATTTTTTTTGTTCTGGGTCTCGGGTAACGTTTCCCAAAACAAATACTTTATTTAAATTCATATTTTTAAATTTATTTTAATATCTCATCTAATTTTTCTCCGATTTCTTCCAAACCAATTTTTTGTTTAGTTTCTTTTAATTCTTTTTTAATTGATGTTTTAGCATCTTCTAAAAACAATTTGGGTTCTATTATTGCACTTCTGGTTTTTTTCTTAATCTTAATATTCTTTTTTTCAGTGAGCATAATTCTAAGTATTTCATTCTGTTTATTAATTTCTTTTTTAAATTTATCTATTTTTTCTGGTTCAAAATTAAATTCTATTTGATTCAAGAAAACAGTATTTTGTTTTTTAATTGGATAAGTTAAATTTCTTTTAATCGGAGAAAAAGACCCTGTTATTTGTCCGTTTTCTAGGATTAAAGAATTTACTTTTTTAACTAAAATCTCCATTTGTTCTGGAATTAATTCTGAAGAAACAAGATATGTTAATTCGTATAATTTCATAATAATTTTCTAATTTTTATAATAATAATCTTTATAATTCATATTACCAAAATCTTTCATAATGTCAAATTCTTTTATATAATTAAAGCATATTAAGAATTAATTTATAAGAAAAGAAATATGAATCTAAATATTTTTAAAGCATATGATATTCGTGGTATTTATCCAAATGAAATTAATAAATACGATGGTAAAAAAATAGGCGAGGCCCTTATTAAATTTCTTAAGGAAAAAAATAAAAAGAAATTAAATATTATTATTGGACGAGATAACCGTGTATCTTCTCCATCTTTATCAAGATATTTGAAACAAGGCATTTTAGAGCAAGGTGCAAATATAATTGATATTGGCTTAACTAGCACGCCAATGTTTTATTTTGCTTCTAAATTATATAATTGTGATGGTGGCTTAATGATTACGGCAAGCCATAATCCTCCAGAATATAATGGTTTTAAAATAATTAATAAAGGAGCAAGTCCAATTGGCGAGAGTACTGGCTTAAAAGAAATTAAAAAAATAGTATTAAATTTAAAATCAGTTCAAAATACAAAGAAGAATATAAATAGAAAAAATATTAAAAAAAGAAATGTTTTAAAGAAATATTTAGATTTTAATTTTTCCATTTCAAAATTAGATTTTAAAAGTCTAAAAAATGCTGAATTAAAAATTGGGGTAGATACTGCTAATGCGGTATCAGGTATTTTAATTAATCAACTTAAAAAACAATTACCTTGTAAAATTTATCATCTTTTTCCGAAACTTGATGGTAAATTTCCGAACCATTTAGCTAATCCATTAGAAGAAAAGAATATAAAGGATTTGAAAGAACTTGTAAAGAAGAAAAAACTTGATTTAGGAATAGCTTTTGATGGAGACGGAGATAGGATTGTTTTTATTGATGAAAAGGGAAAAACAATTCCTTCTGACTTTATAACTTGCCTGATATCTCAAATACTTTTAAAAAGTAATCCCGGATCAAAGATTTTATATAATATTTGCTCCAGCAATATAATTAGAGATGTTATTAAAGAAAACAAAGGGACAGCCATAGCAGGGAAGATAGGACATACTTTTATCAAAGAAAAAATGAAAAAAGATAATGTAATATTCGCCGGAGAATTTTCCGGTCATTATTTTTTAGGTTCTCCTTATTTTTTTGAAATTCCTTTATTTGTTTTGTTTAAAATATTAAATGAAATTTCTCATAGTAAGAAAACGATGTCTCAGCTTATTGAGGGATTTAAAAGATATTATAATTCTGGACAAGTAAATTTTAAGGTTGACGATAAAAAGAATAAAATTAAAATTATGGAAAAAGAGTTTAAGAATGGAAAGATTTCTCATTTAGATGGTCTCAGAGTAGATTTTAAAGATTGGTGGTTTAATGTCAGACCTTCAAATACAGAAAACCTTTTAAGGGTTATTGTGGAAGCAAAAACAAAATCCCTTAAGCAAGGGAAATTGAGAAAGATAAAGAAATTAATTATTAATTAATCACTTATACTTCGATTATAACAGGGAGGACCATTGGTCTTCTCTTTGTTTTTGAATAAAGGAAATGTCCAATTTTGCTTCTTAATTCTTTTTTGACAAATGTCCAATTAACGGCATGATCAGACCCTGTTAAATTGTTAACGATTTTTATTGTTTTTTGTCTGGTTTCTCTCAACAATTGTTTTGATTCTCTTAAATATATAAAGCCTCTGGATATGATATCTGGAGAACCTTGAACCTTTCCAGTTTTTTTATCAATTATGGCTACAATTACAAACATTCCATCTTCGGCTAAATTTTGTCTGTCTCTTAGAACTACTTCTCCTACATCTCCAACTCCTAAGCCATCTACCATCACACAGTTTACAGGAATCTTTTTATTTTCTTTTAAGATTTTATTTTTTGTTAAATTTATAATTTCTCCATTTTCAGCTATTATTATATTTTCTTTTTTAATTCCTTGTTCCTCTGCTAATTCCGCATGTTTAACAAGCATTGAATATTGTCCATAGATAGGAACAAAAAATTTAGGTTTCATTATATTTATCATTTGTTTTAATTCATCTTGCCTAGCATGGCCAGAGGCATGAATATCCATCATTTTATAATGAAATACTTTAGCTCCTTGTCTATAAAATTCGTCCTTAAGAGATTGAACACTTCTTTCATTGCCCGGAATAACGGAAGAAGAGAAAATAATAGTATCTTTATTTCGGATATGGATAAATTTATGCTCTTTGCTAGCTATTCTCATAAAACCAGCATTTTCTTCTCCTTGGGCTCCGGTACAAAGAATAGTTATTTTTGAATCAGGATATTTTCCTATATCTTTAGTATTTATAACAGTTCCTTTCTTTATTTTAATTTTTCCTAATGTTTCACAAATTTCAATATTAGTTTTTAAACTATATCCTTCAACTGCTACTTTTCTATTATATCTTTCAGACAAAGTTATTAATTGTTGGATTCTATTTATAAGAGAAGCGAAAGAACCAACAATAATTCTTCCCTTTGTTTTTTGGAAAATTTTATCTAAGTTTTCAAAAATTGTTTTTTCAGAAAGTGAATGTCCTTCTTGTTCTGCTCCTGTTGATTCAGACATCAAAAGTAAAATTCCTTTACTACCAATTTCTTTTAATTTTGCGAAATCAACAGGAAGCTCATTAACAGGCGATTCATCAAACTTGAAATCAGAAGTATGGACAATATTACCAATCGGGGTTTTGATAAATAAGCCAAAATTATCAGGGATACTATGGTTAAGACGAAATGGACTAATCTCAAAAGGACCTAAATTAATTTTAGAATCTTGTTTTATCGTTTTTATGTCAAGCTTCGGCTGATTAGTAAAATCATCTTGTCTTCTTAAAATTATTGCCTTAGTCAATCCTCCAGCATACATTGGTATTGGTCCAATTTTAGGCATAATATAAGGCACTGCTCCGATGTGGTCATAATGTCCATGAGTGAAAATTGCTCCCAAGATATTTTTTTCTTTACCTTTAAGATAACTAATGTTTGGAATAGTAAAATCAATCCCATGCATATTTTCATCTGGAAATCCAAGTCCCATATCAACAATTAAAATGGACTTTTTATATTCTAAAAGTATCATATTTCGACCAACTTCACCAAGCCCGCCAAGAGGGATAATGCGGATTTTTTCATTTTCCATATATTAAATTTATTATTTTTTTGTTGCTAAGCAACTATTAGTGCGGGCAGGAGGACTTGAACCTCCATGGCTTTGAAGCCATAGCATTCTGAATGCTACGCGTCTACCAATTCCGCCATACCCGCTTTACTTATGTTTTGAAGAGGCTTTTCAAACCTTAGTTTAGGTATATTTTTATATTTTTTGTTTTTTATCCAGCCAGATTCTGTGTAATAATAACCAGCTCCTTGTTTTTCTTGGAATAAATCATAACAGGATTTGCATTTTTTAGATACCCAATTTGCCATTTTTAGAGTTTTATTTGAAGGGTTTATAGTAACATGACCATAATAAGGAGGAATAATAACAACATCTCCTTTTTGGGCCTTTACGGCGTAAATATCTTGTATTTGTTCGGGGGCATATTTTTGCATTAAATATATTGCTTCTCCTTCTAAAACCATATATCCTTCTCCGTATTTGCCGATATGCTCATGCCCTTTTGTCTTTACAAATTCTTTCCCTAACATTCGGGAAGGGATAGTGGTTATATCGTATCTAAGTTCCTGTTTTTTTTCTAAACCGCGATCCATATAATAAAGTTCAAAATTAGGAGCATTTTTGGCCCATTTTTGGTCATAGAGAACTTTTTTCATGTCATTCAAAAACCTAATATCCATAATTAAGTATTAGGGGATAAAAACTTATTAAGCTTATTCCCAGATTCGTGTGGTTTTTATATACCAATTTTCAATACCTATAAATCTTTTTGATGGTTCAATGATTTTTTCTACTTCCTGACCATTAATTCTTTTGGAAGTAAAATAAATTAAATCTGGTCTTAATAAAAATAGACAAGGGGCATCTGCAATTAAAATATCTTGAAATTCTTCTAAATTTTCTCTTCTTTCTTGGTCATCTAAACTTTCTCTGGCTTGTTCTAATAATTTATCAGCCTCTTTATTCTCGTAACCTATTAAATTAAGTCCCGGACTTTCTTTTTGACTGGAGTGCCAAAATGGAAATGGGTCTGGCTGAAAACCAAGAACTTCTCCAAAAAGTAATGCCTCAAAATCTCTAGGTTTAATAATATCAGTTTCCAGTGTAGATATTGATTCAAACTTAATCTCGACATCAGCTCCTATCTCTTTCCAATTCTGTTTTAAAATTTCAGATATATTTGCAAAAAGTTTTTTATCAATTGTGGTTAATGAAAATTCTAAAGGAAGTATTTCTTCTGTGCTGGGAAAACAGAGTTCATTAAGTTTTTTTCTAGTGCTACTTCTAACACTTCCAGTTCCTTTTGTTAAATTGTATGGATCAAGTACATCTTCTCTGTATTTTTCTTGAAATAAAGTAACTGCTTGTTTTGTTTCATTCCCAAAATATCCAGTAACTTTTCCACTAGGGTAGACATCCGGCCCTCCAACTTCTGGATCGGCTAAGCATTTTTGCAGTTCAGTTACGTCACTATCTCTACTCCCAAATTCAAGGTTTTTAGTAAAAGAGAAGGTAGATTTTTGGGAAATTACTTTCTTCCTTATCCCGGTATCATCAATATATTTAAATCCAGCGTTCTCTAAAATTTCTTCTGCTTTTTCTTTATTAAAGTTATATATTTCCAATGGCAGATTAAATCCATAGAAATCCGGAAGGATAGGGGAATTAATGATTTCTCCTTTCCCAAATATTGTGTTTTCTAAAATTTGTTGTTTATCAATAGCATAATTCAAAGCCATTCGGACGTCTTTTAATGTTAATGCATCGGATTTATCTTCAGGGGGATTTTGGTTAAAAAATACAGCAAAATATCTCGGCAAAGAAAGAGAATATGCATTAAATTTATTTTCCAAAATATCCTTTGTGCCATTAGAATCAGAAACTAAAAAACCATCAATCTTTCCTTTGGAAAGGGACTTTAATAAATCATTCTCATCAGAAAAAAATTCAAAGGAAATTTCGGAGATAAAAGGTTCTTTCCCAAAATAATTTTTATTTTTTTCTAATGTTAAGGATCTTATGTATCCTGTTTCTTTATCTTGATTTATATTTTTAAACTGAAAAGGACCAGATCCGATCAAGTCCTTTTCCATATATCCTTTTGAACTGAAATACCAAGGGAGCTCTTTGGGAGAAATATTTTCAAAAATATGCTTAGGAACAATCTTTTCCGTTAAAGTTTCTAAAAAACCAGAGTATGATTTTTTTAACCGGAATTGAATAATGTTATCTGTTATTTTTTCTACATTTATTCCCAACCATCTTATTGCTTGAGGGCTTTTATACTCAGGGTTTTGTAAAATATTAACAGTAAAAACAATATCATCACTAGTAATTTTTTCCCCATCGTGCCAAAAAATATCTTTCTTTAATTTAATCTCATAAAGTTTTCCATCTTCTTTGATCTCTAATGTTTCTACTAAATCATTTACAATTTCTCCTTTTTCATTATATTTCATTAAGCCAGAGAACAATAATTCAACCAAATCTCTATCTGCGTCATTATTAGAAAGATAAATAGGATTAATAAACCTTGGTTGTCCTAATATCCCTTCTTTAAAGGTTCCTCCAAATCCCGGACTAATTTCAGTATTTTTAATATAAAAAAATGTTCCTATACTGGTTAAAACTATTATTGCTAACAAGATAAAACAATAAGATTTTTTAAGTCTTTTAGAACAATTAAAAAATGGGTTCCATTTTTCAGGAATAATATTCTTTTCCTTATCTTTTTTTAGTATTTTTTTTAAAAAACCAAAATTTTTTTTAAACAAATTTTGTTTCAGATTATTCAAGTTATTAAATTAGAAGATTTAATAGAGACAAAACGATGAATCCAGCTCCTAAAACTACTGTAGCCCAGTAGATTTTTTTCTCCATGCCTCTTTTTTTTAAATAAAAACCTCCTTCACCTCCAAAGCTAGAACCTAAAGCAGTTCCTCTTTGTTGGAGAAGTATTAGGATAATTAAAAAAACAGAAACAATGATTTGAGAAATAATAGTTATTGAATTCATAATTATATTGCCAAAATATTTTTATAATAGTTTCTTGGATTTATTATATCTATTTGTTGGTATCAAGCAACTTAGAAACCAAACAATTATGGATGTCCAAAATAGAGCATAAAAACTGGATACAGTTAATTCTGTAAAAATTTTATCAACTATCCAAATCATTGTAATATTTATAATAATTCCAAATAATCCCAAAGTTATTATTCTTAAGGGGAGAGTAATAAAACTAATTATTGGTTTGATAAAAAAATTAATTAAACCAAAAACAGCTCCAATAAGAACTAAAATTTTAATTCCTTCTACTGTAAATTCTCCACTACTTATATCTACTCCAGGAACAAATAAAATTGCTAAATAAATTCCTAGAATACCAACAATAATTTGGGAAAAAATTCGATGGATTATCATATATAATCTATAAATATTATTATGATTTAATATTATCAATATATTTTTCAAAAGTCAATAATTTGACAAATTTTATTTTTATGATTAATATAAGAAGCGTTCATGATAAATAATAAAGGTCTACTGATTTATAATAAAAAATATTTTTATGAAAATAAAACCATTATCTGACCATGTTCTTATAGAGGCAATCCCTCAAGAGGAAAAAACGGAATCTGGAATTTTTCTTCCTCAAACAGCGGAAAAAGAAAGACCAGAGCAAGGCAAAGTAGTTGCTATTGGTGTTGGTAAAAGACTGTCTTCTGGGAAAGTAATTCCTTTGGATGTCAAAAAAGGAGATGTTGTTCTTTTTACGAAATATGGTCCCAATGAAATAAAGGTCAATGGAAAAGAATATTTAATTGCTAAAGAAGAAGATATTCTTGCCATTTTAGAATAAAGTTAATAAATAAATTATGGCCAAAGAAATTACATATTCCGAGGATGCTCGGAAAAAATTAAAAAAAGGTGTTGATAAATTAGCTGATACTGTAAAAATTACCATAGGTCCCAAGGGAAGAAATGTTGTTTTAGATAGAGGCTTTGGCGCTCCCCTTATTACTAATGATGGAGTTACAATTGCCAAAGATATTGAGATTGAAGATAAAGTAGAAAATTTAGGAGCTGAAATTATCAAAGAAATTGCTTCTAAGACGAACGAAACAGCAGGAGATGGCACGACCACAGCTGTTGTTTTAGCTCAAGCATTAGTCAAAGAGGGATTTAAAAATGTTGCTGCTGGAAGTAATCCTTTAGCAATAAAAAGAGGTATTGAAAAAGGATGTAAAGCAGTTGTTAAAACATTAAAAAGTTTTTCTAAACAAATATCTGGCAAAAATGAAATTGCTCAAGTAGCTATAATTTCAGCTGAAAATACGGAATTAGGAAATTTAATTGCGGAAGCAATGGAAGAAGCAGGCAAAGATGGAGTGGTTACAATTGAAGAATCAAAGACATTTGGACTTTCTAAAGAAATTGTAAAAGGCCTGCAGTTTGACAGAGGATATATTTCTCCTTATATGATAACTAATCCGGAAAAAATGGAAGCTGTTTTGGAAAATCCTTATATTCTAATCACCGATAAAAAGATCTCTTCTATCCAAGACATTCTGCCAATTTTAGAAAAAATAGCTAAGGCAGGTAAAAAGGAATTTTTAATTATTAGTGAAGAAGTTGAAGGCGAAGCATTAGCAACTTTAGTGGTGAATAAACTTCGGGGGATTTTAAATGTTTTAGCCATAAAAGCACCTGGTTTTGGAGATAGGAAAAAAGAAATATTAGAAGATATTGCTTGTGTTACAGGTGGACAAGTTATTTCAGAAGAAAAGGGGATAAAATTGGAAAGTGTGGAAATTGATATGTTGGGAACGGCCCGAAAAGTTATTTCTACCAAAGAGGATACTACTATTGTTGATGGGCAAGGTGAGAAAAAAATGATTGAAGCTAGAGTAAATCAGATCAGAAATGAAATTAAATCTACTGATTCTGATTTTGATAAAGAAAAATTACAAGAACGACTTGGTAAATTGTCAGGAGGAGTGGCAGTGATTAAGGTTGGTGCTCCTACCGAGGTTGAGCAAAAAGCGCTTCAACACAAGGCAGAAGATGCTTTATCAGCCACCAAGGCAGCTATGGAAGAAGGAATAGTTCCCGGAGGAGGAGTAGCATTGATCAGAGCATCTGTTGCTTTAGACAAATTAGAATTGGACGAAGAAGAAAAAATTGGTCTGGATATTTTGAGAAAAGCGCTTAGAGAACCATTAAGAATGATTGCTCAAAATGCAGGGCTGGAAGGGTCAGTAGTGGTTGAAGAGGTTAGAAAAAATAAAGATGGATATGGTTTTAATGCCCAAACATTAAAATATGAAGATTTATTAGAGAATGGGATAGTTGATCCTACAAAAGTAGTTAGATCAGCTTTAGAAAATGCTGTTTCGGGAGCAAGTATGCTTTTAACAACAGAATCTGTTGTGTCCGAACTTCCTAAGAAAGAATCAGACTCTGGTATGCCAGGAGGAATGCCGGGAATGGGCGAATATTAAAAAAGCTTAATTTAAAAGTCCTCTCATTGATTTTGGGAGGATTTTTGATTATAATAAAACTGTAAATTAACTTGAATAATCAAAATTTATGCTTTGTCCAATTTGTAATATAGAAATGAAGAAAACAATATTTTATGGGAATGAGGTTGATTATTGTCCTCAATGTTTTGGAATGTGGTTTAAAAAGGATGGCTTAAGAATAGCCAAAGATGAAAAAGATAAAGATTTAAAATGGTTAGACATAGAACTTTGGAAAGATAAAACAAAATTTAAAATTTCCGAAACTGGTAAAAACTGTCCTATTTGCTCAGTTCCTTTATATTCTGTAAAATATGGTGATTCGGAAATTGAAGTTGATCTTTGTAATTTATGTGAGGGTATTTGGTTGGAGAGAGGAGAATTTAAAAAAATTATAGATTATTTGGAAGATAAAAAGTATGATGAAACTTTAAAGCATTATTTCCAGAATTTAGTAAAACAAGGAATACAGGTTTTTACAGGTCCAGAAGATTTTCGTTCAGAATTAGAGGATTTTTTAATGATTTTTAAAATATTAAATTATAAGTTTGCTATTCAGTATCCAGACATTGTCAGGTTAATTTCAATGTCCCGTAAATAAATAACTAAAAGTCGAAAACAATTAATAATTAACAACTAATATATGTCAATTTTGTATATAATTTTATTTGTAGTTCTAGTTTTAGTTCTTTGGTTAATTGGTGTGTTTAATGCCTTAGTCAAAATAAAAAATAGAGCCAAGGAAGCCTGGGCAGATATTGATATCCAATTGAAAAGAAGATATAACTTGATTCCTAATTTAATGGAAACAGTTAAAGGGTATGCTAGCCACGAAAAGGAAGTTTTTGAAAAAGTTACCCAAGCCAGAGCCCAAGCAATGGGTGCCCAAAATGTAGAAGAAAAAGCAAAAGCAGAAAATATGTTGAGCAATACATTAAAATCTCTTTTTGCTGTTTCGGAAAATTATCCGGACCTTAAAGCTTCTCAGAATTTTTTAGAATTACAAAGAGAGCTTCGGGATACAGAAGATAAAATTCAAGCAGCTAGACGTTTCTATAACACGAATGTCAGAGATCTAAATATCAAAAGAGAATCTTTTCCATCAAGTATTGTGGCTCAGGTTTTTAACTTTAAGAAAATGGATTTATTTGA
>Ga0114918_10000893_pt1 | contig 26276 bp, 25 predicted proteins | sample LantaG_FD_87015 | JGI IMG/M metagenome (GOLD analysis project Ga0114918, IMG submission 87015) | Deep subsurface microbial communities from Baltic Sea to uncover new lineages of life (NeLLi) - Landsort_02402 metaG | ecosystem: Environmental > Aquatic > Marine > Oceanic > Sediment | place...
CACGCCAAAACTTTCGATATCATCGCCGAGCAGGCCGAAGACGAGATCGCCGCGATTAACATGGGGCTCGGTGCGTGGTACGCCGGCGCGCGGGCGATGGCGACAACCTCCGGCGGCGGCTTTGCCCTGATGACCGAGGGCGTGAGTCTGGCCGGTATAATGGAAAGCCCGATGGTGGTCCATCTGGCCCAGAGGCCGGGCCCGGCCACCGGGCTGCCCACGCGGACCGAACAGGGCGACCTGGAGCTTGCCCTTTATGCCGGGCACGGCGAGTTCCCGCGAATCATTTTCGCCCCCGGAAAAATCGAAGACGCCTTCAGCCTGACGCAGAGAGCATTCAATCTGGCGGACAAATATCAGGTGCCGGTCTTTATTCTCACCGACCAGTATTTCATGGATTCTTACTATAATACCAGTACTCCGGATTTGTCGAAGTTGAAAATTGAAAAACATGTCACCCGGACGAAAAAAGACTACCGCAGATACGAATTCACAAAAGATGGCGTCTCACCGAGGGGCGTGCCCGGCTTCGGAACCGGATTAATCGCCACCGACAGCGATGAGCACGACACGGAGGGGCATATCACCGAAGATCTCGACCTGAGAATCAGGATGGTCGATAAAAGGCTCAGGAAGGGCGAACTGCTGAAAAAAGAAAACATCCCGCCGGAGCTGACGGGGGCGAAGAATTACAAGAACCTTATCGTGTGCTGGGGCTCGACGCAGAACATCGCCGAAGAAGCCATGCGAAAGCTCGGCAGAGACGACACGGCATTGCTGCATTTCAAACAGGTATATCCGCTGCCGGACCAAACCGCCCGCTATCTGCAAAAAGCCGAAAAGACAATCATCGTCGAGAACAACGCCACTTCTCAATTTGCTAAACTGATAAAAATCCATACGGGAATCGACTTCAACGAGAAGATTCTCAAATATAACGGCCTGAGTTTTTTCGTCGAAGAACTGGCCGAAAAGTTAAAAGAAGCATTAAATTAGGAACGAAGCTGTGGATACTAAAATTTTCGATATGAACGATATTGACATTGCCTGGTGCCCGGGCTGCGGCAATTTTCCCATTCTTAAGACGCTCAAGCGCGCCCTGGCCGAACTGCAAATAAAACCGGTGGATCTTGTTCTTGTTTCGGGGATCGGACAGGCGGCGAAGATTCCCCATTACATCAGGGCGAACCTCTTCAACGGTCTGCACGGCCGCGCCCTTCCGGCGGCAACGGCGATTAAAGCCGCCAATCCGGCGCTGACCGTTATCGCCGAAAGCGGCGACGGCGATATGTACGGCGAGGGCGGCAACCACTTCATCCACACGATCCGCCGAAACCCGAACATCACCAATATCGTTCACAACAATATGGTTTACGGCCTGACCAAAGGCCAGGCGTCGCCAACCAGTCAGAAGGGCTTTGTCACTCCCGTCCAGGTCAGTGGTGTCTTCCTCGAACCTTTCAATCCGTTGGCGGTCGCCATCGCTCTGGACGCGAGCTTCGTCGCAAGAGCCTTCGCCGGTGACATCGAGCGGACGGCGGAAATCCTCAAACAGGCCATCGAGCATAACGGCTACGCGCTGGTCGATATATTTCAGCCGTGTGTCACATTCAACAGGATCAATACGATTCAGTGGTTCAAGGAGCATACCTACAATCTCGAGGACCACGATCCGTCGGACAGGCAGAAGGCTTTCGAGAAGGCAACCGAAACCGACAAGCTGCCGCTCGGCATTTTCTATCAGAGTCCGCAAAAGCCCTCCTTCGAAGAAAATGTCGGAATCTACGAAGAAAAACAAACCCCGCTGTATGAACGTGACCTCGATAAGAAGGAATTGAAAAATCTGATAGAGACATATAAAATGCGGCTTTAGATTTACGGCCGGAATAACAGCAGAATATTAATCCTGGAAGGAGTTATCAATGAACGTGGAAAAAATAGTAGAGATACTGGGCAAAGACAGCGATTATCTGCTCGGCTTTAAAACGCCCAAGGTGAAAAAGGATCAGATTCATATCCCCGGCCCCGACTGGATCGACAGAATCATGGCACTGTCCGACCGGCCGAATCCTGTGCTCAGGAATATGCAGCTCCTGTTCAGCACGGGAAGGCTTGCTGGCACGGGCTATCTTTCGATCCTGCCGGTTGACCAGGGCATCGAACATTCCGCCGGGGCGTCTTTTGCACCGAATCCCATCTATTTCGACGGCGAGAATATCGTCAAGCTGGCTCTCGAAGCGGGCTGTAACGCCGTAGCGTCGACCGTGGGAGTCCTTGGTAGTATTTCGAGGAAATACGCTCACAAGATACCTTTCATTGTCAAGCTCAACCACAACGAATTGCTCAGCTATCCCAACACCTTCGACCAGATACTGTTTGCCAATGTCAGGCAGGCCTTCGATATGGGTGCCGTCGCGGTAGGAGCGACGGTTTACTTCGGCTCGCCCGAGAGCGGCCGGCAGATCAAAGAAATCAGCGAGGTCTTTCATAAGGCCCACGAGCTCGGGATGGTGACTGTTCTCTGGTGCTATCTGCGCAACTCGGCATTCAAAATCGATGGAGTGGATTATCATCTGAGTTCCGACATGACTGGACAAGCCAACCACCTCGGCGCGACTATGCAGGCCGACATCATCAAGCAGAAGCAGCCCGTCTGCGACGGCGGCTACAAGGCGTTGAACAAACAAGGGAGCTACGGGAAGTTCAGCGAGAAAATGTACACGCAGCTCAATTCCGAGCACCCCATCGATTTGACACGATATCAGGTGGTGAACAACTACATGGGCAGAATCGGATTGATCAACTCGGGAGGGGCTTCCGGCAAGGACGACCTGGCCCAAGTTGTAAAAACCGCCGTGATCAACAAAAGGGCCGGCGGAATAGGCCTGATAACCGGCAGAAAAGCTTTCCAGAAGCCGATGAAAGAAGGCGTCGAACTATTTCACGCCATCCAGGACGTCTATTTGTGCAAGGAAGTGACTGTGGCGTGAGATACGATTATATGCCCGGCCTCGGCCGAGATCCGCCGAAAATCTTGCCGCGAAACAGCTTTCTCGTAAAGGTTAATCGGCAGCTAAAAAATCCAATAATTACGAAAAAGACCGATATACGGCTTAAGGAACCGCCATTCGTTCCGGACTCCTCTAATTTCCCCTACCAGTATGGTCTTTCCCTACTATACATCCGATTCTAAGATTTTGTTGTATATCTTTGCACCAGTACTGGTTAGTTTCTCCCGAATTTCAGGCCAATACTCGCGGTCTTTTTTCCCCTTGTCTAAAACAGGAAATTCAATAGTGGCGAATTTCGGAGACTCTCGAACCTCGTATTCATATTTGGTCTTCGGAAAGAGTTTGGCGACTTTGTTTCTGCGGTCCGTTCTATCTGGACCTCTGAGCGAGAGCAGTATGGAGCATTTGTGATTGCGGAGTCTGAGAATGATGTTGATTCCTTTGATTCCTTTTCCAATCCATCCCTCATCTTTGATTGGTACTGGCTTACCCTTAAACAATCCTTCTTTTCGGATTGGCTCCCAGAATTCACTGTGCCCATCAGGTTTGTGATCAGAGCCATTTCCTGGCTTGGTTTTGAGTGGCTCAAACATGTATGCGTTCACGTCGTCAGAGATACCTTCCCGTCGAAAAGTTTTGAATTCTACAACTTTCACCTCCCCCTTAATATCGTCTATAGCTTCGTCCAATTCTTCTGTTCTCTGATCTATAGCAACAACAATAAGCGGCTGTTCAGAGACCAAGTCAGAAATGAACTTATAGACTTCTCCGGTTTTAATCTTTTGCTTCAACCTTGCTTTGAGCACTTCATCGTCATCAAAGACACCATACAGAATTTCTACAAGCTTCTTTCTGGTTGAGCTATCTTCGATCCCCTTATTGAATTTGCTGAGCTGTGGAATGACGTGGTCATAAACTGGATGGGACGCCAGTTCGACTTCAATGATGGCCCAGCGAGGTTTTGGCGTGAAGAAAATAACATAGCCATCGGGTATTGATGCGACACCAGCTTTTGACTTTATCTTCTTCTTGATGTCAAAATAGAACGAGTCCGGCCCAAATATGTGTTCGCAATTTGACTGAATGGCATTCTCAAGAACCGCTTCACTCTTCGGCGTGGTCAACTGGTATCGTATACCGTCGATAAGAACTATCATCGCAATTCCCTTCCAAATTTTTGATGTATTTTAGCTCATATACAAATACCAATAGAGAACGTGTCTGTCAACGCAAAAACGACTCAAATCGCCAACCTCAGCCGGGGGCCCAACCGGACTATAGCTTAGTTTGGGGATTTGCGGCTTAGAAGTTCCTATTCGCCGAAGCCTTCTGTACTAATGTTCGTGACATTTTCGAAATAATTCGCTCGACTGTACAATCCTTCTTTTGCATATTTGTTAATAATCCGCACCATCTTAAGGAAACTTCCAAATGCAATGCAAATGCTCGAACAAAAAGACAAAAGGCGATGATCTCGAACGGCCATCGTGATCGTGTTTTTCGATAGCCTCTATCAGCAATTATGGTGGGGCAAGCCCCACCCTACATTTTCGTAGTCCGTCGCTCGGGACACGAGCCAAGCGCAGTAAGCTGCGAGTCACGGAGATTTTTTTGGATTTCTCTTGACGGCAAATGACATGGTTCGTATAATATTTAACGAACTATGGATAGTATGTGGTATGTCGAATGGAGAAATCAAAGAAGTAAAAAGGCTTTGTCATTGATTATTTCCTATTGACGATTGACTATTTTTTCTTTTCTTCCGCGTTCACCCCGTGAGATAGGCACAGCCGGCATCTCACAGGGTAAATCAGCGAAAAATGAGAAATTTGAACTAAAAAATGCAAAAAAAAGCAAGAATGAGAGTAAATCCGGAGTTTATTAGGGTAAATTCGTGGCTAATTTGAAAAAACAAAGCCAATTTCCAAAGAGGTAGAATGAGCGTAAGTGTCTATATGAAAGGGTATTATGAAGAAAAGGCGGCGGTTTTGGCTCGAAAAAACAAAGCCAATTCAAAGCCAAACAAAGCCAATCGCCAGCCTTTGGGCCGGAAATCCGAAGCACGAAGCTCGAAATCCGAAACCAGAGGAATAGGAGCCAAATGACAGCTACAAAGGCAGAGTTGAAAGGATGCGATTTGAAAAAACAAAGCCAAACAAAGCCAATTTCAAGAACTATGAACGGCCTAATTGAGCAGAAAAAGAGGATATCAGGAACTTTTCGGGGTCCGGGCAGCCATAAAGATTGAATCTTTAGATGAATTTGATATTCTGTATGGAAAACAGGCCCGGATTTGCTGGAAAGGATGTAAAAATGAAAAGATATGGAATTTTTGTTGCTTTGGCATGTACTTTAGGCGGGATTATTGCGGCTTTTGGTGCTGGCACATCAGGTGAGCTCCAACCCGAGGCGATTAAGGCGAGGATTCGGGAGCATCGGATGGGAGAGCTTCTCGTAAAGACCGAGCCGGGGGCCGAAGTGCACGTAGAGCAGTTACGGCATGAATTCTGGTTCGGCGCCGCCTTGTCTTCAGGAGCGTTCAGCGGCCGAATGGATGCCGAAGATCAGCGCAAGTACGAAGAAACGTTCCTGGCCAACTTTAACGCCGCCGTTACCGAAAACGCGCTGAAGTGGCATGACATGGAGCGCCGGCAAGGCGAAGTAAATTATCGCGTTGTCGATGCGATCCTGGCCTGGACTGACCGGCACGAGATTCCTTTGCGCGGACACAACATTTTCTGGGGCATTCCGAACCGGGTGCAGAAATGGCTCAAGGCGATGGATGATGCGACGCTGCGCGAGACCTTGAAAGCGCGCGCACTCGATATTGGGCAGCGCTACCGGGGCCGATTCGCCGAATACGACCTCAACAACGAGATGATCCACGCCAACTATTACGAAGACCGCCTCGGCCCGGGCATTACCAAGCAGATGGCCGACTGGGTCAAACAGGCCGATCCCGGCGTCAGGCTTTTCGTCAACGACTATGACATCCTGACCGGCAACCGGCTCGACGATTACATTAAACACATCCGCGGGCTGCTCGAACAGGGCACGCCGCTCGGCGGAATCGGAGTGCAGGGACATCTGCACGGCGAGACCTTCGATCCGGTTGCCCTGAATCACGCCCTGAACGAACTGGCGAAGTTCGGTCTGCCGATTCGCATTACCGAGTTCAACATACCCGGCCAGCGCTCGGTTTACATGAAGGAGCGGAACCTGAAGCTCACGCCGGCCCAGGAGCAGGCCAAGGCGAAGGCCATTACAGACTATTATCGCATCTGCTTCGCCCATCCGGCAGTCGAAGGAATTCTCATGTGGGGCTTCTGGGAGGGCGCCAACTGGATTCGGCAATCATCACTATCTCGCCGGGACTGGAAGCCCACGCCGGCGGCCGAAGCATATCGCGACCTGATCTTTAAAGAATGGTGGACTAATAGTAAGGTAAAAGCAGACGCAAACGGCCTATGCAGGGTTCGCGCCTTCTACGGCAAGTACACCGTGACATGCGGAAACCAAACCAAAGAAGTGATGCTCAGCAAAGAAAAGGGACAAGCGACTGTGAGCTTCGAATAACGCCGGGGAATCTCGGTTTTAACATCTGCTGCTTCGAACTTTTATTCCGTCCAAAACTAAGTAGCATTAAGGTAGTGCCGTTAGCAGCGATTTCATCGCGCCGGTCATGGCGGATTGATAATTGTCCGTATCCTGAACGTGAAATATGAAACGGTCTTTTGAGCTGTCGTCACCAAGCCAATGCGTCAGGCCGTTATCGTCACACTTAACTTTTATAGCATCCAAAATAAATACCGGCTGGGCGTACTTTTCATTTAAAGGCACTATCTGTCCGTCACGAGTCACTGTATGGCCTGCCGCATGGAGAAAGCCCGCCGTGCACCACATGTGCCGGTCCATACTTCCGAATTTGGATAGTAATGCTTCGTCCCTCGCGCCTTTGAGATAACCCAGCCAGTTATTATCTGTGTATTTACCGAACATATAAGCAAAGTAATTTTGAACCATCTCCGACAAGCCGGGAAGTATCTTATCCTGCCTGAACTTATAATGCGTGCCGTATTCTCTTACCTCCTGCTGACCGCCCGATTCAAGCTCCTCGAAGCACGGCATCCAATAGACCGGACATGGCAAATCGAAGATAGCCGCAAACCCGTACCTTTCGAGCGTGACGTTATATTCGAGTTTCGATGCCGGACTCATTTTGGGTGATCCCGTCCCGGCGTTTAAATAAATTGCGGCACATTTAGTCTTAAAAAGATTCGGTTCCTTTTTGCCCGCTATAGCGACGTCCCGGCTCGATCCTAAAATATTGATAACAACGGGTTCCGGCGACTTTCGCAGTACGTCCAGCACCATCTGGACGCCGTGACAATCAGCCGGCGAAGCTTTCTCCTGAACATCATCGCGCGATTTCATAGATATGCCGGACCCCACCGCAATCGGGACGAAAGTACCAGTGATAACATTCATCTGAGCGACGGCTGCAATATCAGGATTTCGCCCACCGGAATTCTCGGGCGGATGATCGATCAGAACGCCTTTAAGATCGATATCACCGCGGTAAGCCAACGCATACACACAGGCCAAATCCCAATGATCGTCAGGATCCATGTGCGGCCGATATAGGTCCGTCACGTGCAGCATCGGCGTTTGTTTTTTAACTTTTTCCAATTCGTTGCCGTATACAAGTCTCGGACAAAAGAAGCTCCCTGCCGGCCAAGCAGCCATCATGCCTAAAACTGTGCGTCTATCGATATAATCCACTTTGGTTTCTTCCTAAAAAGTCTCTGTATCAAAGCCGTATCGTATTCTCAAACTCAATTTCATTCAAGGATACATTGGCAAATGAAGGACTCATATCAGATGTAAATAATCCTGCGCCCTTCTGTCATTCCCGCGCAGGCGGTAATCCATTTTTCCACCATTCTGGAGTCTTAGCGGCATGGAGTGTGACGAATCGCACTCCCGTAAATCCCGTAAGGGATGCCTTACGGCAGGATGGTTAAGCTCACAATTCCACTTTTACGTCATCTCGACCGGAGGGCCGCCAATGGCAAATCCCTTCTACAACGTCATCTCGACCGAAGGCCTGCGATAGCAGGCCGAAGCGGAGAGATCTATAGAAATAACGATTTCCGGCTTCTGAAGGAAAACTAGGGACAGTCACGAATATACCCCACGCTCCGGTTCAGCGGCGGCGCTTTGCGCCATCCGCTGAAACCGGTTGTTAGTTGATAGTTGTCTATTTCGGAACTTTGCTCAGCGGGATGCCCAGGGCCTTGGCCACCCCTTCGCCGTAGGCCGGGTCGGCCTTCAGGCAGTTGCCGATGTGGCGGATCTTGATCATCTCCGGCGCATCGTCCATGGCCCGGGCGGTGTTGCCAAACAGGGCCTCCTGTTGCTCCTTGCTCATCAGGCGAAAGAGCTTGCCCGGCTGGGTATAGTAATCGCTGTCATCCTCGCGGGCGTTCCAGTGGGCCGCAGCTCCGCTTAGTTCCAGAGGCGGCTCGGAGAAATCAGGCTGTTCCTGCCACTCACCATAACTGTTGGGCTCATAGCCAAGCGTGGAGCCGTAGTTACCGTCCACCCGCATCTGGCCATCGCGGTGATAACTGTGGAAGGGGCAACGAGCCTTATTCACCGGGATAAGGTGATGGTTGACCCCTAACCGGTAACGCTGGGTGTCGCTGTAGGAGAAGAGCCTTCCCTGGAGCATCTTGTCGGGGGAGAAGCTGATGCCCGGCACCACATTGGCCGGATTAAACGCCGACTGCTCCACCTCGGCAAAATAGTTTTCCGGGTTCTTGTTAAGCTCCATGACCCCCACCTCGATAAGGGGATAATCCTTTTTGTACCAGACCTTGGTCAGATCAAAAGGATTGTAGGGGTGTTTGGCGGCCTGCTGCTCGGTCATGATCTGGACGGACAGGGTCCATCGCGGAAAATCGCCTTTCTCGATGGAGTAGTAGAGGTCGCGTTGATTGCTCTCACGGCATTTGCCGATCACCGCCTCAGCTTCCGCATCGGTCAGACACTTGATGCCCTGCTGCGTCTTAAAGTGGAACTTGCACCAGTAACGCTCATTGTTGGCGTTGATGAAGCTGTACGTGTGACTGCCATAGCCGTTCATGTGACGGAAGGACAACGGAATGCCCCGCTCGCTCATCGTGATGGTCACCTGGTGCAGTGCCTCGGGAAGGGATGTCCAGAAGTCCCAATTGTTTTTGGCGCTGCGCAGGTTGGTGCGAGGGTCGCGATGGACGACGTGGTTGAGGTCCGGAAATTTGAGCGGGTCGCGGAGAAAGAAGACGGGCGTGTTATTGCCTACCAGATCCCAGTTGCCCTCCTCGGTGTAGAATTTAAGCGCAAAACCGCGGATGTCGCGTTCGGCGTCGGCTGCACCGCGTTCTCCGGCCACGGTGGAAAAACGCGCGAACATCTCGGTTTTCTTACCGATCTTTGAAAAGATCTTAGCACGGGTGTATTTGGTGATATCGTGAGTAACGGTGAAGGTACCGTAGGCCCCGGAGCCCTTGGCGTGCATTCGCCGCTCCGGAATAACTTCACGGTCGAAATGGGCCATTTTTTCCAGATACCAGACATCCTGCAGCAACTGCGGGCCGCGGGGGCCTGCGGTCATGACGTTCTGGTTGTCCGGTACCGGAGCCCCGGCGTTGGTGGTGAGTTTTTTCTTATCGTCTTTCATTATCGTTCTCCTTTCTGTTATTTAGTTCATTTCAGCTAACGTGCGGATCACCGGCGGCTAAAAGGTGTCCGGTGGATGCGATTGCTAAGTGGTGTTTTACCAACTGCGATTGCATTGGATGTTCAACCATACATTTCGCATCTTTGGCTTCTTACCATATTTCATCAATCGTATGATAAGCGTACTTCTTCGTTTGTCAAAACATACTTAATTCGACTTTGCCATTTATCAGACTGCCAAGTGCCTAATCTTTGATGAGTCAAGTAATAGTTTTGCGGAATTGGATGAGTACCAATTACTACATCCAGACCATATTTAGCGGGAATGAAATCACAAAAGGCTTCCAAACGTGGACAAGGTGGATAGCCGACTACTAACCCAGTAGCTAAATGGATAACGTCTGTGCCATTCTTTTTCATCTCTGCTGGAGCGTACTCAACGTTTCCGCCAGGACAACCTCCGCAAGTGGTGAATCCTGCAATTTGTATTTCCTCTTCCTTGTACAAGGAAAAAGCTCCTTCTCGATTGTGCATTGCTCGCAGACACTTTCCACCTGTACAAGTGTGATAACGGTTACAAATTATTATTCCAACCTTCTTCATTTATTTTGACCCTCCTATATTTAATTCAATTTTGGTCAAAGCATGAATTCAACATTTAACGCACCGAATCATGAGACCCGAGCTTGCGTAAATATGTATGGTGTCCCCGGAATACCACAAATATCCCATTAGTTGTTTATCAAAGCCTTTGAAGACGATTTCACTCTCCACTTTGGTGGTTTCTTGACTGCCTTTGTCCGTCATTGGCAGTAACTCTATGCTCTTATCATACGATATTTTATTATTAGTTAAACTGCAAAAAAGATAAAGACAGTTTGCAGCACAATCATATAGTCTGTCCTGATTGTATGTTGTCGCTGCAAAACCTTTCATCACAAGTAAAAAAGTTAGAAGTACGCGAACCTTTTTCATGCTTTTTTTCTCCTGACAAAAACAACAACAATGACTATGGCAAAACTTACTAAAAAAAGTGCCAGTATGATTGTCCAATATGGCGTATTCGCTATTTTTTTTTTCGATATTGACGGGTGATTCATATCTTCCATTGGCTTCTATAATATCTAAATCCTCAGTGTTATCAATATTGTGGCTTTCAATATATTGATCCAGAACTTCTTCTTTTTCTATATTTATCAATGGTTGCTCCAAAAGCTCATCAAGAATCTCAGATTGCTGCTTCTGTGTAGGTGTTGTTACATAAGAGATGTCAGCAATGTGATCAGTAACATGTGTTTTTTCGGGAAATTTAAACTCAAAATCCTTTTTTGTTAATGGCGTAAAATCTATCTCTTCTGCTTTCATTACAGTTGGATCATCATTGCCCCTAATGTATAATTTTATATCCATTGGATACCAGATGTTTCCGGTAAATTTTTTATAATCCCCCCAATGCATTTCGCTTACTGGACGCCCATCTGTTATTCGAAACGATTGAAATTTGATCGGTAAATAATTTTTCTCTGGCAACAACCACAAATAGAAATCATAAGAACCATTGAACCCTTTAAAAGCTATCTTGATTGTTTTAAATCCATCAACAAGTTCTCCCCTCTGAACCGTTGCCATGGCATTGGGATCTTTTAATAAATCTGTAAATTTTGTCTTATAGTTAACATGCCAGACACGATAATATGGATTGTCTCTTGTCTTATACAGCTTGGGATCATGTTTCTCATAGAGGGCAGCCGAATGATATCCATGTTTATTTGTGTGATGTTCAAAATAACTAGTACTCTGCCCATTATATGCTCTAACTATCCCTTCCACCTGTTTCTTATCATCCCAAATTTCACCTATTTGCCATTTCTCATCAAGTAACACATATCCATCCGATTTTTTTTGAGCAAAAACACCTTTCACTAACTGTCTTTTCCCATTTTGTAACTTACATGATTCACAACTATATATCAATTTGATGCTATCAACCTGTTTTTCATAAGCATCCATTATAGTTGTGATTGTTTTTATATCATACTCAGCTCCGTATGAAATCCCAAAACATGAAAAGATAACCAATGCTATCAATTTGCTCGTTTTTTCCATTTGACAAACCCCTGTGATTCATTCACTGAAATATCCAATTAGCAAATTGAATCAGTGGCGAGCCCCAACTCGCCACCGATCCAATCCAACAAACTAACAATCAGGTTTAGTTCCACAACCACCGCTCGGAGTTGGGGCATCAGGGGCATATTCGCATAGCACATAGAGACACGCACCTTGGCTACCATTACAACTCTTTGTGGCGGGGATATCTGGGGACACCATACTTATTTCTTATTGGATTTTTGAATAAACAGGAAGCACCCTTTTATAAAAAATGGTTGGGGACAGTACACAGAAAATAGTGACTGTCCCTCCCTATTTCCTGATTTGGCTGGCAAACAAGCTGCTCTCGTGACCATGATTCTCCTTAATTTAGTGCCATTCTATGGTATCCCCGGAATTTCCGTGAGCTTTCGGCGGCCTGTCGCCGATAAGCTCCAGGTTTTTGTTATGCCTATAAGAGTTTCTCGGCGCCCGAATAAACCTCTTCTACTTTCAATAGTGCTGCTGCATGACCTGGATGCTGTTTTGGGTTCCATGTTTTCATATCCTCGAAAACATCACCTTCCCCGTGGTATTCAATGGTCCCCTTTACTTGAAAAGCCTTATCCTCGTTAGTAATAAACAGAATGGACCCCTTGCTTCCTGCGAGAATATTGTTTCGTGTTTTCTCAAAATAATTGTCCGCAATCACTATTGCGCCTTCACTGAATTTACTCACACAAGTAGCGTAGATGGCATTGGGAACCGCATTCTTATCCACAGTGCTGAATATGATAGGACCTTTTCGATCATCCCATGCTTTGCTAACGTTTTCTGGCAATGCTGACATATGTTTCTCCTTCTTTATTGCATAACAAGTTATTATATGCTTTTACTGAGAACACAGGATAAGATATTCTCGAAATAAGCCCTTGACAACCGACCGCTTCAAAGGAGTTCCAATACGGCCCCGCGCAGCGGATTCAGACTCCGTCCCCGTCGGCGTCTCGCAAACATCCGAGCACGCGCGAGAGCTTTCGCTTTTGGTTCCAAACTTCAGGGTACGACCGCCACAGACAATATATACTGTAGAAGTCACATTTCCAAGAGAAAAAATGTGCCGGAAAATGCAAAATGAAGACAAAGGAAAGGGATTAGGGTCACATCTTTTTTTACAACTTATTTATTGGCAAGTAACGAACCACATGGGCAGTCCACAGTCCTATGGACTTCTTAAGGAGTAAGCCTTGCGGCGTTGCGGCGTAAACCTGCCCATCCTGCTTATTGCTGGAATTCCAACAACAATTGCATAAGTTGCGGTTCTCTGATAGAATTAGCTGCGGTGCCGGTTCCCGGCAAGCCGGGATGGGTGAATCGGAAATCCGAATTTATGCTGTTGTCGAAAGAGGCCTTAAAATGAAAAACGCTGCACAAACAAATAAATCGTTACATGCTCTGATGTTATTTTGCTCCTGTGCTCTAATGCTGCTGTCCACATCGGCTTCGGTAAGCGCTATAGAACTGCCCAAGACGGCAAAGCTCGTTCCGCCCGAAACTATCCTGCTCGTGGATATCAATAATTTTAACCAGCTCTGGGCACAGATCGAAAAAACCAACTTTTACCAGCTCTACAAAGACCCGGCCATGGCGCCTTTCATCGCTAATTTCAAGACCAAATGGCGGGAAAAAAAGCAGGAATCGGAACGAGAATTCGTCAGGACAATCGGCGACGCCGGGATTTTGCCCCAAGGCCGGGTGGCGGTCGCCCTGGTATTCGACGAAGAGGTAAAAGACACTAACGAGTCGATTCTGGTTGTGGCTCAGTGGGGCGACAAAATCGATAAAGTCAAAGAGCTGGCCAATGAAATCGTCCGGAAGGCCGTTGAAGACGGCGCCCGCCGGCAAACCGAGGACTATCGCGGCGTCGAGATTACAACCATTGAGAAGAAACCTCCCGAAGCATTGAATTATTGTTTCATTGACGATTGCCTGATCGCCTCGACGAGTCCGAACGTGCTGAAATTCGTCATCGCGCAGATCAGAGGTGCCGGCAGTACGACCCTCGCCGATGACCGGGATTATGCCGCCACGGGAAAAGCCGTTGACCCATCCAACCCCGGCCGGATCGACTTCTACGTCAATATACAACAGATCATCAAGACTGAGCTTGCCCAGGATGCCACCGGCAGTGCCAGGGCCTTCATCGACAACATGGGCCTGAATAACGTCACATCTTTCGGCGGCAGCGTCGAGCCGGCCGGAGGCCCGGGGGGCTCTTCTTTCGCAAAGGCGATCCTGAAAATCGACGGCGCCAAAGCGGGCATTTGCAAGCTGCTCGAAGTCGAATCCGGCCCGCTTCGAATGCCGAGATTTATTGCAGATTCAGCGTGCTCGGTCTCCGTAGTGAATTTGAATATCAAGAAAGCATTCGATGAGCTTGCCAATATTCTCACTCGCTTTTCGCCCCAAATGGCGGCGATCATGTACATGCCGATTTTGCCGCCCGGTCCGCAGGGCGAGCCGGCCCTGCAGTTGAAAGCCGACATTGTCGACCATCTCGGCTCACAGATTATCCTCGCCCAGAGCATCGACAAGCCCCAGCCGGATGACGGCTCCGCCCGCTCGGCAGATAAACAACCCTCTCCCGTCACGCAGTCAGTAATCGCAGTAGCAATAGACAATCGAAACGCCCTTGAAAAATCCCTGTCACTTATTCACAGCAAAATGATCGCGCCGAACAATCCCGAAGCCAGGCGGGAGCTGCTCGGCCACACGATCTATTCCGTCGACCTCTCAGGCTTCTTTCCCGGTTTCGGCCTTAATCCCAGGGCTCCGATGCAGACGCCTGTCGATCCCGGCGCTCCACGCAGACCTCAATCGGCATTCACCGTCACCGACACGCATCTGCTTTTCGCAAGCCAGGACGCCATCGAGCAAGCCATTCGCGCGCTGGGCGGCAGCCAGGCCGAATCGATAGGCTCGGCAAAGTGGTTCAATAAAGCCAAATCGAACATTCCTTCGGCCGTGGGAATAGCCGGCCTCCAGAACAACGCCGTTTCCGGCGAATACTTCTGGTCCACGCTGCAACAAACAAAAAAGCCGGATGATGCTGACGGCGACGACAAAAACCACATCAGCGTCGGAGTCAGCTCCGGCTCGCTCTTCCCGCAGGTAATGTTCCAACAGGGTGCCGGTTTGTTAGATTTCAGCCTGCTGCCCGAATTCGAAGCCGTAAAGAAGTACTTCGGCCTGTCCGCCTTCTACGGTATCAGCCGCCCGGACGGATTCTTCTTCGAATTCAAGTACCTAAATCCGGAGGCATCCGAATAATCCAAATAGGGAGTACGGAGCCTGATTCAACTCGAAATTGGCTTTGATTGGCTTTGTTTTTTGGTGCCCAAAACCACCCAAAATCAATAAATCCTTCATAACTCCTTTCTATTAGGAACTTAACGCCATTTTGCCCATATTAACATTGGCTTTGTTTTTTCAAACAGCCTTAACCACGAAGAACACGAAGTTCACGAAGAACTTAAGAATTTTTGCCTTTTTCCTTCTATATTTCTTAATTCTACATTCTAAATTCTCAATTCCACATACTACATACGAAATACGATATACGAATTCGTTACCTATTATACGAATCTAAACACAAAAGGGCGGGCAAATTTCAAATAAATCTCCGATACACGGCGTCCTTTGTTCTGCCACGAAGGGCACTGAGAGCCACGAAGGAAAACAATAATCAATAGTAAATCGTAAATAGTCAATGGCAAGGGCCGCAAAAAAACACCACGGCGAATTCGCCGTACTAAACTTCCCGGACTAACCACGAAGGGCACCGATATTCTGAGCGTATAGTTAAATGATTAGTCAGCGGCCATCAGGCGAATACTTGTCAGTGCCAATTGAATCCAGGAAATCACGTGCAAAGTCAAAATCGTTTATGGGTGAAATTACAAAGCGCGAGGCCATAAAAATTTGCCCAGAGTTCTCGTGATCAACCATCTCGGAAGTGAACTCGACTGGAGAAAGACTGCAATCGAAGCCTTCAAGCTTTTTCCAATAGCTCCTCTCCTTGCAATACAGAACCATTGAAGGCGACAAAGGAAAAACTGCATAGGTTCCAATTGATAGAATACCCTTAGCTTTCAGCCACATCTTATTATCAGATGTCTTAAAACAAACGGGATTGTCAGATGTAAAGAATGGAGTTTCCGTTGTATTTCTCGCAAAAATCCAAATTGAATCATAAACTCGGCTTGCAATATCGTCTACCAGACCTTCTTTACAAAGCATAGTGGCATGGAGATTAATTTTTTCTTCTGAAGATACACCCGATTTATAGCCTCCATACTCTTCAGCAAATAAAGAAAGGATATCTCTCTGTTCGGCTGTCCTGAGGAATTGTAGACTAATATAAAAGGATATCTGTTTCCTGTTTTCGTCTGAGATATTTAGCTTATCCATTGGTTGTATATTTTCTAGATCAACCAACCACTGTTCAGTTGTTTGTGCAACTACTGATTCAATGCCTGAGAACTGCCTTTCCAGAAAAAGTGGGTCTTGCTTAGTTCCAATAAACTCTGGGACTCGATAAAAATGAGTCTCTGAAGCTACACTGTTAGGATTTGTTTGAAACGTTCTTTTTGTTTTTTTATCGAAAACCCAGAAGCGATTAGTATCATCTAAAAATCGATTTAGATAAAAAATAGGTACGTAATGATGTAACTTGGGAACACTCATTATAACAGTTTCCCTCAGTGGGCATCCGTTTCTTTATTTTTTATTATGGTTCGGTCAAAGGAAGAGAGACAAGGGAGTATATCAAAACCGGTGTGTTTTTATTATACTATTTCTAAGCGACCACTACCTTTTAAAATCCATATCAAAGTGCCTAATAGGGAATAGATGAATGCCTACAATAAGGATATAGAAATCTTTTTTTAGTAGATTTCTACCAACGGCAAACCAACAATCTCTCGTACCATTATTTTCAAAGACTTTCTCAGCTTGTAGCGAACAATTACCGTTATAATTTCGCATCAATTGTCGGCCATATCCACGCCATTCTAAATCGCTTATACCCTTTCGTAGGCAAGTGCGATCTCCTAACTTAAAATTACATCGGGGGATGTATTTTTTTTGTCCCTCCCAATTCGTTTCTATTGCAAAGGAAAAGGAGGTAATTTTGCGTGGATGTATGAGTACCAGAGAGCGTTTTGCATTCTCGCAGTCGACCGCATCCAAAGATTCTTCTGTAAATTTTTCACATATTGCTTGGTAATCATCCGCTGAAAGCTCCTCTATGAGCTTAGGTTTCCGATCTCCAATCAACCAATCTTCTGAATGAGCCCCCTCTGGTATTTTATCCGTAAGATGCATCCTCACGCGGTTTCCTTTGCGTACAATCCAGCGCCCACCACTATCTTTGCAGTTATCGTAGTCAAGATAACGCCAACCACCGGTTCTTGGCCGTGTTGGCCTGATCCACTGCCCATCATCCGTTATGCCAGCGACACAGACACCATCGCTAATTCGGCTTACGGCAAGGATGGTGATTTCGGCCATCAGCTTTTCCTCTCGAGATGTTCCACCTCGATATTAGGCAAATGTTTCTTGAGGTACTCCGCTAGAAGCCGACGGTGGCAATGCTCCGGAGTGTGTTCGCTACAAAGAAGACAGTCGCGGTCACGTAATAGCTTCGCTGCCGTTTCGGCAAGTCGGCGCTCTACCATAAGGTCAACAAACCTGCGTTCATATTCGGCCCATGAGCCTTTATTCTTCTTGAAGTTATCAAGAATCTCCTGTGTAGGCGCGAAATCCTGGATGTGTACGTAGTCAATCCCCGCTATAGCATGGAGGAAGTATTTTAGGTCTCGTGCTTTTGCGAAGCCGGCAATTTGTGATGTGTTATTGAGCCGGACATCAACAATACGGCTCACGCCTGTATTATGTAATATTGTAAAAAACTCTTCGGCGGATTTTTTTGTAAAACCAATAGTGAAGAGTCTCATGCTTCTGCCGGTACCTTTCCGTATGCGATTCGTTCAGCCTGCAGGTCAAACGCTTTTTCAATGAGCCCGGACGTAGAAGTCAAATCTCCGAAAAGTTCGGGCTGAAGCTTATGTAATTTGACAAGTCTTTCCTGTAGATGTTCGTGCGTCTCTGTGGTTCCATCGCCAAGAATATGAGTTATTTTCAAATCCGGGGACACTTCTATTATTTCCCGGCACACGAGTATAGTTCTGTGGCATACTATCGGATCGCCTTCCGAACACATCAGCGCAATCCTGTGGGTCTTAATGCCCTCGAGTAATCGTTCAAGCCCAGCGCGAAAAATAGGTAAATGGGCGATAATCTCATATTTGGCCTGTCCCTCGATGTAGCAACCCTCTTCGGACCGCCGTGCCCCTAACTCCCTGCCTAAGAACATATATTCAATGCCGGCATTCCTTAAAACATTCCCCAGTACGTCCCTACTGAACTGTGGCGAGTATTTGCTATAGGGACTAGATCGGACATCGGCTACTGCCTCAATTCCATATCGCTTCAAAAGACAAGTAAATTTATCTATCGTATGCGTTGAATGTCCAATCGAAAATAAGAGGTTGTTTGAATTGTCTACTTCCATAAAATCCACCATATTCTCATTACTATCATACATTTCAATTATAACATCTTATTTCTTTATTGTAATCAGGAAATGTATATATTCCGTTTGCTTGCAGCCAATATCCGTTTCTATCATCATGAGGTGACTGATATTTTCGACTAAGACCTATTCGGAGGTATACTTCTTCTTGAGCTTTAATCATAGAATTGACTTTTCTTAATTCATTACGTGAATTACGTTGAAGTGCATATTCATGAAATCCAATATCCGTGATCGGGATATACCCAAACTTTCTACCCGACAAGTCCCGAAAGTTAAGCTTTATTTTTCCTGGTTTATAAGAACTCTCAATAATTTCTATTTCTGATGGAGAAATACTGATCGTAATAATCGACCTTTGTACTTCATCGTCAATAGGAATGTGTTTCTGATTATCATTTAGCGTAACCTCAAATCCCTCCTCTACACTTCCATATAGACCTTGTCTGAGGGCGTTCTTAAAATCGCTGGAACTACTCGGACCAAGATATTTTAGCTTCTTGTAGCTATAGTCTTCTTGATGTGGGCCAGTTCTATCAGGAGAGGGAGTAAAATCACCTTTCAATTTAGCGCCTGGCAAAACATTCAATCTTTGGCATTCTGAATGTGCTAGGTAGGGCATTGGCCGAATGCATTGACCGGAATTCTCATCAATGCCAGCTGTACATACAATTTTCGGATTATGAAATCTGGTTAAATCAGTAACGATGATTATGCGATTCATTTAAAGGATCTTTCTTTTGTGAAGCTACCTAAAACAATAATATGAAATACCTCTCTTATCAATTTATACATAGTTTTCAGCGCACAGTGTTCAGGGCATCACGCCAAGCCCTGCGGCGTTGGATTTGGCCTACTATTATAGTTCCTTATGTACAGCGTTTGTCGATGGCAAATTGTTACCTACGAATTTTGAGAAAAGTGAGAAAAAAAGTGAAAAACCCTTAGAATTGGCTCAAAAACCGGCAAATTTGGCGTAATTTTTTTATATTTTTAGACAGGATTTACAGGATTAAGACGGATATTCTCTTTTTTCGTGCTTGTTAGTGTTCATTCGTGGTGAATATAAAACAGTGTTCACTCCGTGAGATAGGTTCAAACGGCATCTCATGGGGTAAAAAAAATATTATTTTCTGGTTGCAAAGGGATTCTCTGTCGATATAATAGGTTGTCATGAACGGAAAAGGTACAGTTTGTTCGACCTTCCCGGCTGTTATCAGCCTTAGCCTGCTCCTGCGCCGCTTGGCGCAATAATTATACTTCACCAAAAATCTATTTTTCCTTCGTTTCTGAACAATTGACAAGATCAGCGTGTTTATCCTGTCTAAATAAGGATTTTTTGACAAGATTACAGGATTTTCATGTTTATCCCGTCCAAAATATGAATAATTGGCAAGATTACAGGTTTATCATGTTCATCCTGTCCAAAATTGGAGAATTAAAATGTCCAAAGAGAAAGTACAAATATTCGATACGACGTTGCGTGACGGCGAGCAGGCGGCGGGGACGCGTTTGGGGGCGAGAGAAAAGATGGAAATCGCCCGGCAGTTGGTGCGTCTGAACGTCGATATCATCGAGGCGGGCTTTCCGGCTTCGTCGCCGGAGGATTTCGAGGCCGTCAGGCTGATTTCCGAGAATATCGAAGGGCCGGTCATCTGCGGCCTTACCCGGGCCAGGAAAGAGGACATCGACGTCGCCCAAAAGGCCCTGGCAAAGGCGAAGCGGGCCCGCATCCATACGGGGATCGGCGTCTCGGAAATCCATATAATGGGAAAATTCGCCGACGAGAAGTACGGCAAGACGATAGGCGAAAAGCAGGCGACGATTTTGAAGATGGGCGTCGAGGCGGTTAAGCACGCGGCTCAATTCGTCGACGATATCGAATTTTACGCCGAGGATTCCGGCCGGGCTGATAGGGCGTTTCTCTACGAGATACTCGAGGCCGTGATCGACGCCGGGGCGACCGTTTTGAACATCCCCGACACGACGGGCTACGCCATGCCGGAGCAGTATGGCGCCCTTATGCGGGAGATACGGGCCAACGTGCCGAACATCGGCAAGGCGATATTAAGTGTCCATTGCCATGATGATTTGGGCTTGGCAGTTGCGAATTCGCTTGCCGGCGTGAAAAACGGTGCCCGGCAGGTCGAAGGGACGATAAACGGCGTGGGCGAGCGTGCCGGCAATGCGGCTATCGAAGAGGTCGTTATGGCGATACACACGCGGCGTGACTTCTTCGACGACGTCGAGACCAATATTAACACGCGCGAGTTCTCTCGCACGAGCCGGATGGTGGCCGACATGCTCGGAACACCCGTCCCGGCAAATAAGGCGATTGTCGGGCGCAATGCGTTCGCACACAGCTCCGGCATTCACGTGGACGGATTTTTGAAGAAGCGCGAGACGTACGAGATTATGAGGCCGGAGACGATCGGGCTGGCCGAGAGCCGCGTTGTTTTGACGGCGCGCACGGGACGGCACGGGTTGCGTCACCGCCTCGAAGAGATGGGATACACGTTGTCCAAGGAAGAATTGGAGAAGACGTACGAGCGATTTTTAGCTGTGGCCGACAAGAAGAAAGAGGTCTTCGACGAGGATCTTGCCGCGATTATCAGCGATGAAATTTATATTGTTGAACATGTTTACCATTTGGAATATCTGCACGTGGCCAGCGGGACCGGTACGCTGCCGACGGCGAGCGTCAAGATGAAAATTAAAGACGAAATCAAGCAGGCGGCGGCTTGCGGCGACGGCCCGGTCGATGCGGCGTACGAAGCGATTCGCCAGGCTACGGGATTGTCGCCGAAGCTGGAGAACTATGCTATCCGCGCTGTGACCGGCGGCAAAGAAGCGCTCGGCGAAGCGACGGTTCGAATTACCGAAGACGGCAGAATATTCACCGGCCGGGGCATCTCGACCGACATAATAGAAGCATCGGCCAAAGCTTACGTCGACGCCATCAACCGAATGGTTGCGGCCAAAGGAAAAGGTGAGCAGGACGACGTCAAAGCGGAACTTTAACTAACGGAGAATAAAGAAGAAAATGGGAATGACAATAACCGAGAAAATTCTGGCAAGAGCAGCTGGCGAGAAAAAAGTCGTGCCGGGGCAGCTTGTCGATGCGAAGATAGATATTGTGATGTGCCACGATGTTACGACGCCGCCGGCGATTTCTATGCTGGAGGAGAAGGGTATCGATAAAGTGTTCGATTGCGAGAAGATCGTGGTGACGCCCGATCATTTTCAGCCGGCTAAGGACATCAAGAGCGCCGAGCTGCACAAGCGGCTCGACGGCTGGGCGAAGCGGCACAAAATCAAGCACTATTACAAGCTCGGCAGGGCGGGTGTATGCCACGCGCTGCTGCCCGAGCAGGGCCACATCCGGCCGGGCGAAGTGATTGTCGGCTCAGATTCGCACACGTGCACCTACGGAGCCTTTGCGGCTTTCAGCACCGGCATCGGCTCGACCGACGCTGCCGCGGCCATCGCGACCGGGGAGCTGTGGTTCAAGGTCCCGGCTTCGATAAAATTAGTCCTGAACGGCTCGCTCGGACCGGGTGTTTACAGCAAGGACGTGATTCTGGCCGTGATTGCGAGAATCGGCGTCGACGGTGCTCTCTACAGGGCGATGGAATTCGTCGGCCCGGCTCTTGCCGAAATGTCGGCCGAAGCGCGAATGACAATAACGAACATGGCCATCGAAGCCGGCGCCAAGAGCGGCATAATCGGGTTCGACAACGTCACTAAGCAGTATCTCGACGAGCATCTTAAGGGCGAGAAAGATTACACCGTTTTCGAGTCCGACGATGACGCCGAGTACCTTGCGACCGAAGAGTTCGACTGCTCTGCGCTCGAGCCGATGGTGGCTTTGCCGCACCTGCCGAGCGGCGGCGTGCCCGTCGGCGAATGTGCCGGCAAGGAAATGGACCAGGCGTATATCGGAAGCTGCACGAACGGACGGATCGAGGATTTGCGAATCGCTGCGGAAATTCTCGACGGCAAACAAGTCACCATTCGCACGCTGATCGTGCCTGCCACGCCGGTAATCTGGAAGCAGGCCAAGGATGAAGGTCTGTTCGATATCTTCTACGAGGCCGGCTGCGTCATCGCCGCCCCGACGTGCGGCGCGTGCTTAGGCGGATTCATGGGTATTCTCGCCTCCGGCGAAAAGTGCATCAGTACGACCAACCGCAATTTCGTAGGCCGGATGGGACATCCAAAGAGCGAAGTCTACCTCGCCAGCCCCGCAACTGCGGCGGCAAGCGCAGTAACGGGTAAACTGACAGATCCGAGGAAATATCTCTGAGGTTTGAAAAATCCGAAGCACGAAATCCGAAATACGAAACAAATTCAAATGACCGAAAAGAAAATTCAAAAAAATATGACCTGGAAGAAAGGACACTTAAGTTCGCAAAGCGGATCAGGGCATTTGTTAAGCAACTTAAGAAAACTATTGCTAATATCGAGGATGGTAAGCAATTAGTAAGAGCATCAGGTTCTGTTGGAGCAAATTATATCGAGGCGAACGAAGCTCTCAGTAAGAAAGACTTTGTTATGCGCATCAAGATAAGCCGGAAGGAAGCAAAAGAAAGCGGATACTGGCTGAAGCTTGTCGACTCTGAGAGCAAATCTGAACTGGAACGTGAAAGGAAAGAATTGGTACAAGAAGCTACAGAGCTTACAAACATTTTTGGGGCCATTCTGCGAAAAAGCGTATAAAGTTTAGGACATTAGGTATTTGGATTTAAATATTGTTTCGGATATCGATATTCGAATTTCGAGTTTTAAAAATACAAGGAGACAATTATGGCTAAGTCTTTCTTATATACAATCAGAAAGCATCGGATGAAAATCCTGATTGCCATAATAATCGCTTTCATCCTGCTGTTGATTCTTGGTTATGCGATAAATCCGGACAGGACGTGGGGGCCGGGAGTCCATGAACAACCGGCCGCATCGTGATAGTTAAGCGATTATTGCCGAGCAGTTGAACCAATTTTGATTTTTAATAGGAAGTTTTGGACATTTTGTATTTGAATTTTAATATTGTTTCGGATTTCGATATTCGAATTTCGAACTTTTAAGCTAAGGAGTTTAACAATGAGTATAGCGCACGTATACAAAAGAGATAATATTAATACCGATGAAATCATCCCGGCAAGGTATCTCAATACCGATGACCGGGCTGAGCTTGCAAGCCATTGCCTGGAGGACTTGGATGGGGACTTTGTCAATAAAGTCAAAGAGGGCGATGTAATCGTAGCCGGCGAGGATTTCGGCTGCGGCTCATCGCGGGAGCATGCCATCTGGTCGATTCACGGGGCGGGCGTACAGACCGTTATCGCAAAATCTTTCGCGCGAATCTTCTATCGCAACGCCATCAATAATGGCTTTTACCTGATCGAGTCTTCCGACGCCCCGGATAAGATAAATGACGGCGACGAGCTTGAAATCGATTTCAAAGCCGGCGTGATAAAGAACAAAACAGCCGGCACAGAGATGAGCTTCAATCCCCTGCCGGACTTCGCCCTCGAAATAATCAACGACGGCGGACTTCTGGAACACATTACGAAAAGTAAAAAGTAAAAAGGCAAAAAGGTATTATCTTACCTAATTTTCCAGTTATTAGCTGACAAGCAACCGAAATTGTGTTAAAATTAAGTTTATAGACGGTTCTATACCAAAGAGCCAATGGTAAGAGTTTTGGGCATTTCTGGATGATAGACTAAAAATGATTATTGTCCCTTTCTATACTGTTCTCATATCCGCGAGTGTGGCAGATAAGATCACCCTTCCAAAGGAGGACTCCACATGAGCAGAGTGAACGTCAATAAGAAAGTGTTGCGCTGGGCAGTGAGTCGGTCCGGTCAGGAACTGGACGATTTAAAACAGAAGTTCCCGAAAATCCACCAGTGGGCAGACGAAGAAAGCCGGCCAACACTGCGCCAATTGGAATCACTGGCGAGAGCCACGCATACGCCGCTTGGCTTCTTTTTCCTCGCTGAACCGCCTGATGAACGCCTACCGATTCCTCACTTCCGGACGATTCATGATGATACCCCAGCCAAACCAAGTCCAGACATCCTTGAGACTATTCAGATAATGCAACGACGGCAAGCCTGGATGCGCGAGTTCCTGATAGAACAAGGTCAGGACCAACTGCCTTTTGTGGGATCCTCACGACGCGAGGAAGAACCGACATTAGTCGTGCAACGTATGCTGGAGACACTGGATCTCGATGTGGGGTGGGCAGCCGCCGAGAGTACGTGGACGGACGCTCTCCATATCATGCGCCAAGCCATTGAGGATGCTGGAATACTGGTCGTAGTTAATGGTGTCATCGGGAATAATACACACCGCAAGCTCGATCCAAACGAGTTCAGAGGTTTTGTTTTGGTGGATGGTTATGCTCCATTGGTATTCGTCAATGGCGCTGATGGTAAAGCAGCACAAATGTTCACCCTCGCGCATGAACTGGCACATGTGTTCTACGGAAGCAGTGCCGCATTCGATTTGCGTGAAATGCAGCCGGCAGATGACCCAATGGAACAAACGTGCAATCGGGTAGCCGCGGAGTTTCTGGTTCCGCAACGGGAATTGCGCCAGATATGGCCTTCTGTCAGGAAAGATTCGGAGCCGTTTCAGACAATTGCGCGCCGGTTCAAAGTCAGTACGCTTGTGGCGGCCCGCAGAGCGTTGGATACAGACCTTATCAATAGAGAAGCCTTCCTGAACTTTTATCATGCTTACCAGAGTGATGAACGCCGCAAGGCTGCTGACCGCTCGCCAGGTGGCGATTTTTACGTCAATCAGAATCTGCGCGTAGGCCAGCGATTTGCTTCGGCCGTGATTCGCGCAGTCAAGGAAGGTAAGTTGCTTTACTCCGAAGCCTACCGGTTGACGGGATTATACGGAAAAACATTCGATCACTACGCAGCCTCTCTTGGATTTGGAGGAGCGTAGGGATGGACGGCGCCACGTATGTTCTTGATGCCAACGTCTTTATCGAAGCGGCACGTCGTTACTATGCATTCGACCTGGCTCCTCCATTCTGGGAAAGTTTGGTTCAACATGCAGAGAACGGGCGGATTTACAGCATCGATCGTGTAAAGGTAGAGTTGGAGCGAGGAAAAGACGAACTTGCTGAATGGGCAACATCTCAATTCAGTAATGCGTTCGCTTCGACCGATGAAGAGGAGGTCACTAATTCTTACGCGTCAGTGATGGGTTGGGTCAGAGCCCAGGACCAGTTCTCAGATGCAGCCAAGGCTGATTTCGCTGATGGCGCGGACGGGTGGCTCGTGGCTTATGCTATGTCCAAAAGTCAGATCGTTGTAACCCATGAAGTTCTTGATCCTGGCATAAAAAGAAAGGTCCCTATCCCGAATGTATGCGAGGCATTCAGTGTGAATTATGTTGATACTTTCGCAATGCTGCGAGAACTTGGTGTGCGTTTCTCATAACCGTATAATCTCATGAAAGGCTGTTTCCAATCGTTTGATCCTATATAATTAGGGTTCAAAGAAAGGAGATAGCCATGAAAAAGATAAATTCAAATGTAGCGTGTGCAGGCATGGATGTCCACTACAAATTCAGCAATGTAACCTTTCGCGACGCCAGTGGACGACGAATGGACGGATGGGTGGCAGCTACTGAGCGAACGCAGACGGACGGGTGGCAGCCACTGAGCGAACTCAGACGGACGGGTGGCAGCCACTGAGCGAACGCAGACGACGGACGGGTGGCAGCCACTGAGCGAACGCAGACGACGGACGGGTGGCAGCCACTGAGCGAAC
>Ga0114918_10000894_pt1 | contig 26243 bp, 23 predicted proteins | sample LantaG_FD_87015 | JGI IMG/M metagenome (GOLD analysis project Ga0114918, IMG submission 87015) | Deep subsurface microbial communities from Baltic Sea to uncover new lineages of life (NeLLi) - Landsort_02402 metaG | ecosystem: Environmental > Aquatic > Marine > Oceanic > Sediment | place...
ATATCTAAAGGTGTACCTTGGAAGCTTGGAGTTATTATACCTTATGATGGAGAACCCTCTGTATCGGAATGGAAATTACAACTTAACAATGTAGACTATGGTGTAGCCATGTCGAGATATGGACAAATAGGACTTAAAAAGGATTTTGATGTAGATACTACATATATACCTCATGGTGTAGATACTGGTTTATTTAAACCGATAATGAATCCTAAGTATGGTGCTGAAGAAAAACCAGATGCATTCATAGTAGGATGTGTAGCTAGAAATCAACACCGAAAAAATATACCACGTCTCGTAAAAGCATTCGCTCAGTTTGTAAAGAAAAATAATCTCAGTCCAGATGAAGCTAAATTAATGTTACATATGGATTGGAGTGATAACATGGGTTGGAGATTCCCATCCTTTGCTAAACAGTATGGTATAGAAGAATATCTTATGAAACCACTTATGGGCTCGCTAGATAATCGAGAAGCACTAGATGAAGAAGGTATGGCTAACTTATATAATTGTATGGATATATTTGTTTTACCTACAGGTGGTGAAGGATTTGGTATTCCTACATTAGAAGCTATGTCGTGTGGTGTACCAATATGTGTTACTAATTATACCACCGGATATGAGTTAATAAAGAGCAAAGACCCTGAGAATGAAGACATACCAATGTATCCTTTAGGAGGTGCACATGATGACCCTATGCCTAACGGTAGAGACCATCTTGAAGAAGAGGATATATGTGAGAGAGGTATATTAATACCATATAAAGACATGTGGTGGGATACCCCCGCTCGTGCAGCACCCCAAAGAGCACTAGCATCAGAGAATGCTATGTGTGAAGCAATACAATATTACTATGACAATCCTGATAAGAAATTACAAACAGGAATAGCAGGACGCAAACATACTTTGAAAGAGTATAGTTGGGACGTCGTAGGTAAACGATGGATTGAATGGATAAATAAAATAGAAGAGGAAATAAAGAAATGAACTTAGTATTTGGAATGGATGGTATAATATGTACCCCATGTAAAGTCTACACTGACGTAGAAACGGCACGCCCTCTAGCAAATGTTAGAGATTTTATGGTTTGGTTGAAAGAATCGGGCCATAATATAACAATATGGTGTAAGAGGCCTAACTCTTTGGATTGGGTGATGGCTACTAAAGAATGGTTATCAACTCAAGAAATACCATACGATAGAGTATTGTTTGAGAGACCATACAATCCAGTTATGGTTACCGAGACACCACCCAACGCTAAGTATTATTCTCATGATAATGATTTGAGTGTTGTTGCGGGTCTATTTGAAGATTGGAAGGAGAACCTTGTTAGACAATCGAAGTAGGGATGCTGAAACATTAGGAAGCACTGGACCTTTCGTTAAAGTTACATGGAATGATGCAGCTAGTACGTTTAAAGAATATAGAATTAACGCCAAAAACCCATCAGAACACCTCACTGTTTGTGAAACAGTTGGTGAATTAGTAGCAAAGGACGACAAAGCTTTAATACTAGTGATGCATGGGTCACACTGCGATGGTGCAGATATCATGGCAATACCAAGAGATTGGTGTCAAAAAATAGAAGTAATGGAGATAGTAGGAGAATGTATTACAGAGAATTTGGAATCCCAGCCAGAATAGCTAGGTGTTATTCCATAGAAGAATTGGAAATTCAGGTAGATAAATTCAATGGTAACAAAAATTGTTACACTAGTGTTTATGTATTTGATGACCGAAGAGAGAACCCTAGAGTTAAAAGTAGCTGGGATAAAACAGATTATGATTCAGCTGCAATAAATACTTTGTGGTTTGATTTTGATGACGAAAAGGATGTAAACAAATGTTTAAAGGACGTAAGAAAATTTATAAGGCAGTATTGCAAGCCGAGAGAGATAATCCCAAGGATATATCTTACAGGGGGCAAGGGCTTTCAAATGAATATAGACCTATACTCGCATGTGGGCTTATCGGATGGTTTGAAACGAGACATGCTAAGAAAATACTTAACATTTATAAAAACAGAATACAAACTGAAGACCCTTGACCAAGCTTGTATTAACAATAGTGTAGCGTGTTTAAGACGTATACCCAACACAAAGTATATATCTAAACTAACTAAAGAACCAACAGGGGTGTGGTGTACACAACTCTCAGTTGAGGAAGTTATGAAGATGAGTATCGAGGAAATCTATGGTATAGCTGTAGAACCTCGTGATGATAAGTTTGAAAGTAATAGAAGTAAGAAGGCATACAGAGACTTTGTAGAGTTTATGTGTGATGAAAAAGAGATTGAGCATAATGTATCTCTAAGCATTACTTACCTCTTAGATAAAATTAATGATGTAGCAAGCCCTATTAAGCATGCTATACATAACAATGCTTATATTATGCCCTTACGTAAATGCATAATGAAGCTCATAGAGCTTAATATAGAGCGTGGACATAGCTCCCACGAAGATAACAAAATAATTGGTATGGAATTAATCAATGCAGGATATTCCAACCGTGACATTCATTTTATATTCGAGAGTATATATAACGAAGATGGTGGTGATTGGGGCTGGTATACAGATGACCCAGACACCGCAGGGCATATTATTACTAATATGAGAGAGAAAGCTTTAAATAGATATTCAAAGGATAAATTAATAGAAATGAAAATATGTTCAAGTGATTGCACTTGTTCATAGGAGAAAAAAAATGGCAACATTAAAAAGAATAGAAAAACGTATGAACGATGTAGAAGCATGGGTTAAGGACTTTGAAAAAGGTGCAGGCCCAGCGCAAACAATGGATAACATGAACTGGCTTTTAAGTCAAGTTAGAGCAGCTGGAGATAGGCTGAGACAAATTGAAGTAGAAGCACAACAGATGTCAAAAGCATTACAAGATAATGCAGGCATCGTAAATGAGTTCATGGAGAAAGAAGAACTGGTTATGCAATGGCAAGCCCACATAGCCGCACTACAAAAGGAGAACGCAGATGCCCTTCAAAAGCAAGAAACAGAGAGCTTGGATGTACAAGAACAAGCCGAAGATGGCAAAGAAATGGGAGAAGGAGACGCCTAAAGGCGCCAAACTTCCTCCTAAAGTAAAGCCAACAACAAAGAAAAAAGCGGGACGCCGCAAGAAAAAGTGATACCATGGTAAAGGATAAAGCTAGTAAAAAAGACGTTGACGTCAAAGAAGTAGAGGCTGCACCGAAAGCAGCCGTCGTAAAGGAAGCACCAAAAGTTTCTTATTACGACAAAGTAATAAACCGCAGAGGTAAAGAAGTAACAATACGATTACACGCTGACGGTAAAAAAGAGGAACTTTAATATGAATGTTAAAGCTCTCAAAAAACAACTAAAGGAAATGGGATTACCTACCAACGGTAAGAAATCCGATTTAGAATTCAGATTAGCAGGAGCATTGAAATACGATGAAACCTGTGAAGCATGTGGTGAAGAACCATGCGCTTGTGTAGATGAAGATGCAATCGAAGATGAAGTTATTGAAGAAGTAGCTGAAGAAGAAATTGCGGAAGAACTAGCTGAAGAAGAAGAAGAAGCACCCGTCGAAGAAGAAATTGTTGAAGAAAAACCGGAAGAACCGAATATGGACGGTGGACCAGACTGTCAATGTTCTTGGTGTTCTCAAGGTTGGTCCCATAGATAAAGAGTAATTATGGCTAAAGTAGTATTTTGTGACACCTGTGGAGGTAAGTATGATGAGATTGTACCACCCCCTGATGAAGGATGTCCACACTGTGCTGAGCTATAATTAATGGCTCTTTTAACAACAGAAAGTCGCTGTGAGTGTAAGGCAGATGAGCCTTGCACTTGTGGTAGACGAGTATTGATTGATTTTAAAAAATAGAACAAGGCTTTTATAGTAGCCCAAACTATAATAATGAACCGCAAAAGGAGTGGTAAAATGTTTAAGAACGAAGTATCAGAATTTATATATAAAAGAACGTATTCACGTTGGCTAGAAGAAGAAAACAGGCGAGAAGATTGGCCTGAAACAATAGAAAGATTTTTAGGTTTCATAATTTCAGAAAGACCTGAGATACCTGAAAAGACTGTTAACAAGATTAGAAAGTATATGTTAGAGTTTGCAGTAATGCCATCGATGCGCTTCTTATGGGCCGCAGGTCCAGCCGCTAAAGCAGATAATACCTGTATATATAATTGCTCCTTTGCTAAAATTAATTCTGTAGAAGCTTTTGCTGAATGTTTATATGTATTGATGTGTGGTACTGGTTTCGGTTTCTCAGTTGAGTCTGAAGAAGTAATGAAATTACCAGACATACCTACAATAAAATCAGGTCAAGGAATAGCTAAGGTTACAATCGAGGATTCTAAAGCTGGCTGGGCTGATTCAGTAAAAACACTAATGACAAGCCTGTATTGTGGACAGAATATTTACTTTGATTATTCTAAGATAAGATTAGAAGGCGCACGCCTCTTGACTATGGGTGGACGTGCTTCTGGTCCTGCACCGCTAGTAAAGTTGCATGATTTTATTCGTGAAACTATGCACAATGCTCAAGGTCGGAAGCTTACAACCCTCGAAGCTCATGATATATGTAATCAAATTGCAGAGATTGTTGTTGTAGGTGGAGTAAGACGCAGCTCCCAGATATCACTCAGTGACCTTAATGATAAAGAAATGCGACATGCAAAGGATTGGCCTTTCCCTATTAAACGTGCTATGGCAAACAACAGTGCTATTTTTAGAGAAAAACCTTCCGCTGCTGATTTTTTAATTGAATGGGGAGCATTAGCTAAGTCTGGGACTGGAGAAAGAGGATTATTTAATCTTTCCTCAGCCCAAGCTAAAGCACCTTCCCGGCGTTACGCTCCTCTAATACAAGGAACTAATCCTTGTGGAGAAATAATGTTACGAGATATGCAATTTTGTAACCTTTCGGAAGTAGTAATCCGAGAAGACGATGACCTTGACACGCTGTTAGACAAGGTTGAAACAGCAACTTGGATAGGAGTTATACAAAGTTCCTTCACTCACTTCCCCTATCTAAGAAAAGAGTGGAAAAAGAATTGTGACGTAGAAGCGCTGTTAGGTGTTAGTTTGACAGGACAGATGGATAACCCCTCGGTTTTGACCTCAGAGGCACTAACGGCCCTTAAAAGCCGTGTTTTACGTATCTCACGTAAAGCATCAACTATTTTGGGTACAAAAATGCCAGCAGCTACTACTTGTGTTAAACCAAGTGGCACTGTTTCACAGTTAGTCGACTCAGCTTCAGGTGTCCACCCGCGCTACTCTAAATACTACATACGTCGTTACCGAATTGCAGCTCGTGACCCATTATTTGCGTTGATGAAAGATTCCGGTATAAAATGTAATCCCGAGAATGGACAAACAAAGAAAGATGCATCTACATGGGTATTAGAATTTCCAGTTAAATCACCCGAAGGATGTATTACTCGAAAGGATGTCACTGCTATTGAACAATTGAAACATTATAAAAACTTACAACATAACTGGTGTGAACATAACGCTAGTATGACTGTATATGTTAGAGATGATGAATGGTTTGAAGTAGGTAACTGGGTGTATCAGAACTGGGATATTATTAATGGAGTATCCTTTTTACCATATTCTGGTGGTAAGTATAAATTAGCACCATATGAAGAAATAGACCACAGAACCTACGAAAGGCTTATAAAGGGCCTACCCCTAATTAACTATGCATTATTGTCAAAATATGAACATCAAGACAATACTCAGGGTAAATCCGAGTATGCTTGTGTTGGTGACAAGTGTGAAATTTAAGGAGTAAATATGGAATTCGATACAGATATAACTGGATATGGTCGCAAAATGGGAATGGACGCAGGTCTAACTTCCGAAGGCAGAATAGATAACGTTGTTCGTTTAGGTGAAGAAACAGTAGCAAATTATGCAGGAATGCAACCAGCTGGTACCGTTTCAGTCCGTACTATTAATCCTGCCAACTCAGAATCATCTGGTGGTAACGGGAATTCCGGAGATTTCGCCCCAACCAACGGAAGGACAGATATGCAAATAGGAAACCCAAGAGGATAAAAATATGGCAATAAATCTAGATTCCACATACGCAGGCGCACAACAAACACAATACAACCCACAACCAATTGGGTATTATGCAAGTAATCAAGTTGCAGCAACAGACACTCCCGCAGTAACAATTATGGATGATGTAATGGATGCAAACTATGATACATTATGTACATTAATAGCAAGTAAAGCAGTACACTCATCCGATGCATACGATGCAGCAGTTTACGTTGATGGTACACTAATAACTATACTAGAAGCAACCGATGGAACAGAACAATTAAATATAATCGTACCAGCAAATACAAATTTAAAAGTTAACATGTCTAATCAAACAAACACTAATTCAAACGTCTGTCAAACATATGTTATAATCAGACGACTACAAGGCAGTTCTTCAGATTAGTTATCTTGTCTTACTATATACTCAGCTAATGTAGGAGGCTTCCTATTAATGTTTAACCCAATGTCAAAACTATTTCGAGAGAACGCTATCTTTTTACCACGTACTCTATAATTACCTGAGAATAGTTCATTATCAGTATCAATTCTAATTATATCATTCTCGGAAAGAGTTAACCCTTGGTATGTATTTATACCATACTCATATTGAGTTTCTATATTAGCTCTAAAAATCTTTGCAGCAAAGTCTTTACACTCTGCTGGGGATTTAAGGTTCTCGTTTTTAACTTCAAGATAGTTTCTATCATTAGCAGATATAGCGCTTTCATGCACAAATGTACCCTTTACCCCCTTATATCCATTTACTATTACAATAGTTGGTATCTTTCTTGAAATAATTTTTAAATCTGTAATATTATATTCTTCTGTAAAAACAAAACTAGGCGTAGAGTCTAACGACTTATCTAACTCAATTATCAACTGAGAACTACTACCATCATCTACTACTCTCACAATATTTGCTAAAGGTACATCACCACTATTATCCACAGCTCTACTAACCAATTGCTTTATTATATCTTTAACGCTCAATGTACCCCTTAAAGGGGGCCTAGAGGAGCTAATGAGGGGCGACGTATCGCCTATCATATCTGTGCCTATCTTAGAGCTTAGTTGGGCTTTACTAATAGCTTTCTGAATAGCAGCGCCTGCGGTTAAACCATCTAAGTTATCAGTATCAGTTAAAGCTATCTTAGCCTTTTCAGCGTTACCACCCAACACCATATAGCCAATTATATCTTGAGCAAAGACTTCTATCTGATTAAAATTTTCTTTAACTCTCTTTATATATCCTCGGAATATAGGTTTAGATTCACCTACAAAAAAAGTAACTTCTTTATTCCATAGTTTCCTATAACCATCAGATTGTAAAGGTAATGTAAATTGAAGAGTAGCTGCGGTTAATCCTCCGGTACTTGTGTAAGCTCCTTTGATAAAGTCCGTAACTCTACCTTCTATTTCAATTCTAGGAGTAAGTTGTTTCATCTGGAATTCCTCCCAAAGGATATATACTAGTCATTAGTTCACCAGTATTTGTTAGTATAGCTACCTTTTCAATTGTTAAGTTGAATGAATAATTCATAATTGCACGAGGTCCATTTTTACCACGAGTCTCAGTTATATCAGTCACTATACCCCATATCCTCAAATAGGTACCGTCTTTCTGTGGTTCATCCCAATAAACGGGAACGACCTCAGCCTGTATTCTACGAATTGTATGTAGGTGTCCATATAAGCTAGAAGGACCACGGTCTTCAAAGGCAGTTGAACTTGTTTCATCACCCAATGCCACACTACTAAACCCTACCGTAGTTAAACTTATACCAGTCTTGGCTACATAAACTTTACCTTTCCTCGTAATAGCTTTAAAGTAATCTCCAGTTCTTCCTAAAGATATATCACTTGTAATAGCTAATGAATTTAAATTGTAGGCAGTGTCATCTATTTCTTTTACAATAGCACCATGCCCTTGATTACCATCAAAAATATTCCATACTTCAGGAGCCGGATTGCCAGCCGTACCTGCACCCGTAGTTCCACTTAAGGTCAGTTTTAAAGCATATTTAGCAGACCCACTCCAAGACGAAGCTTTGAGTTGTGCGTCAGTTCCATTATAAACATTCAAGAAATAACTCGCACCATAATTATACGTGTCTCCACCTACAGGGACAAGCTCAGCATTAGCATAAGCAACTACTTCACCATCATCACTAAACACTTTAGAGGCACCGGGTAGTGCATCATAAGCATTTATTCTTCTCATAGAACCAGATATAGTACCCGAAGGTACTTCATAATTTGTAGAATTAGCTCCTCCAGTTGCACCTACTTGCAAGTTGAGTTCATTAGTGCCATCCCAACCTAAATTATTTCCACTGGCTACCCAGTACATAGCTCCATCAGTATTATTAGTTGTAGAATCAGTAACAATAAAGGCATATTTATAAGCACCTATTTCATATTTATCACCTAAAGCTTCTAATCGTGTTTGTGAAGCAGCATCTAAAGTATATTTAGCAGTTATACCATATCGAGATGGACTACTACTAGAACTATAAGACATTACTAAGGTTGTATCCGCAAAACCAGCTCCTCCAACAGGAACACCAGTAGAAGGAGTTCCAGTTACATTATAAACTCCACCGTACAAATTCTTTAAATCTATACTATTCCAATCTTGAGGCATACTAAAAGAAAGGTAACCTGATTTAGCAAAGGTAGTATTATAATTTAAATAACTATCCGTACTTTCATCTCTATATTCTCTCGTAATCCTCATTGTGTCTTTGAATTCTAAAGGTTTCCAAATAGCATCTTGTGTAGCACTACCAGAGTTTTTAATATGTAAATATTCTACACCAGCAATATGTAACCCACTGGTTACGGGGTCCCAAGAAGATAAATTATCAGAACGTAAAGAGTTAGTGTAATTCGTATTATTAAAGAATACTTTATTAGTTGTGCTATCAAACAAAAGAATAATGTAGTCTTTTTCTGCATTATTTATAACGGTACCTTCGACATCTTTAACAACTTGCTGATTCAAACTACTTAAAACAAAAGCATTAGTAGCAGGGTCACCAGAAGAATTATTTTTCATAGCAGACGTATTATCCTCCACAGTCAGACTAGTAATAGAACCGGGAGAAGTCCAATCTGGAGCTCCCTTAAAGAACAATACATCAGGTTGATTTGTAGTAATGACACTTCCCGAAGTAGTTGATGCTACCGCAGATGCTCTTACTATATGATATTGGTCATATATTCTTCCAAAATCATCTAACCCAATTAAATCTTGACGTATATTACCTGAAGCAGTTCCACTTATATACCATGTTTCAGGACTACTTCCACCATAAAATAAACGCTGTTGATTAGCACTATTTAATCCGAAGGGTCTTTGGTAATAAGTATAGTGAACTGGTTTAATACCACTTGTAATCTCAGTGCTAGTTCCTAATATATTAGTTGATAGCTCCCATTGATTAGCTGGGTTGAACCATATTTTTCCTGCATCATATCTATAATTAGAAATAGATGCATTTGACGATGCGGCTCTGCTCTGGGTCATATCTAGTGTTATAAAACGTTCGTTATCGTCAACCGTTTTTATAGGTTGACCTGACGTCACATAACACAATGGAGTATAATTAGCTTGAATAGAGTTATCTTCGTCCTCACAATATAAAAATAATTTAAGCCTATTGAATATTTCGTTACGAGTATAATCTCTTCCGGTATATGTATAAGTGGCAGTATAAGCTGAGGGAGATACGTATTTAAAACTGAGAATACGCGCAACTGTACCCTGTATCGTTTTATTTAAAGTTACGCCAGTATCTGTCGAATTCAGAATATTAACTACACCAGATTGAACACCACCCGAAGATACATCAAGGGTCAAAAGGATAGTTTCCTGACTTGATAAAGAAGCAAAACTAGTATTATATACAACATCACTATTAGATACTGCCGTTACTGAATCAAAAGTATTATAATTAATAATAGCTTCAATTTCTACTGATATTTGAGCAATGGTTTCTAATTCTGTTTTAGTTACAGTGGGTGCTATCCCAAAGAAAACATTTTTAGGTCCTTCTATTTCTAAAGGACTATTATCTATACCACTCTTTACAGTAGTATTTTCTACTTTCATTATAGCAGTAGGTGCAGTATCATTTATAACTATGGAAGCTATTCCTACATTACGAGTATAAGGGACCACCGAACTGGGACTTGCCGCAGAACCCATATAGCGTGAAATGTATCCTTTAGAATTAACTGTTTGTATAATAGGAGCAAATGTTCCCGGAGAGGCACCATCTATATTTTGTCTAGTGTATGTATGAGTAGCACTACCACTTAGAATAGGTTGACTGTATTGTAACCACTGGTAATTAGCTTCTTCTTTTTTATTAGAAGGTCCGTCATCCCAATCGACATAAACAGCTCGTATATCGTCGTTTTCAAATGTAAAATGGGCAGTAATCTCTTCGTTAACAGAACCAGTTGTGATAGTAACATCACTACTATTCTTCCAAATTAAGCTCATATAAGAGTAGTTCTCCATGATGTTGATTGAGTCATTCCAAGTTCTGTAGGAGAAGTACCTCTAAAGTTGTGATAATCTGCGGCAAATAATCTTGCGTTGTTTACCAATGGGTCATTACCAGAACCAACGTTTGTGCCATCCAATGTGTAGGTAGTATTATAAACATATTCGCTGCTTGATTCTATAACTTCTAAAGCCCTGTTATATATTAATACTTCTTCCATAAAACCAGTAGTTCCGCGTGCTGAAGCACTGTATAGACCCCCAATTACAAAATAGTAACGACCTGTAGAAACGGTTGAAGATGTAGTACTTGTGGCATCTAGGATACCATCTACATATAATTTAGCTGTAGTGTGTTTAGCGGTATCTAATGTGACTATTATAGAAGTAGGCTTCGACCCATCACAAACAATATACTTGGAACCAGTCATAGTTATAGCACCTATCTGCACCTCCATCAAATTACTAGTATTTTTATGCACATTAAAGCCATCAGGGTCACTAGCAACACTATTACCTTCACTCGCAATATGGGAAAGTGTATCTTTATCTGCCGCCGAAGGAGTCCAGTGCATAACTAATGTCCATTCTGTACCATTATCATATAAAGTTTTATAAGTAGTAGCGTCACCTAATAGTTTAACCTTACCGTTAGTGGTGTCGAATAATTGAACTGCATAACCACCTTGGCCTTCTACTACGGAACGAACATCACTACCAACAGTAACATTACCAGTAGTGCTTACACCATTCCATGGGGAATATTGTGTGATAACTGGCACAGTAGCTAAATTATTGTTCGGAGGAGCCTCATTTAACGGAGTCCATGAAGTAACATTGTGGTATTTATCATCTATACTTCCAGTGTCGGTAATCAAATACCTATACCATATATCGCCAGCATCCGCTTCATCCCAATTAAAAGTTACTGCGTTTAAGTTGGTGTCATCTAATTCATAAAGGTCTGTGCCTTTACTTAATAAATCATAAGATGGACTAACTCTCAAATTTGACAATACCGGCGGCATGTCTAAATATTCCCAATATATAATAGGTGTTTTAGAAGGATTGGCTGGAGCAACACCCGCATAATCATCGGTATAAAAAGTAACACTTTGTTGTTCGAGCGAAGCACTATTGTAATAAATACCTATATTTAATCTTTCCTTTTGCCGAAGATTAGCACAATTGCCTATTCTATAATAGTTATACTCCTCAAGATACACGGGACCTTTAAACAACTCCCCACCTTCATTAGCGTCTTCATCAAAAGCACCATAACCAAAATCTTGGTCTAAAATAATGTTATTGTTATCAGTAGTTATAGCTAAACTCCATGGTCTCTTGTATAATCCAGCTACTCCTCCAGTAGAGGTAGAAGGACTAGTATATGTGTATGTAGTTTCATTAAAGGTAGTACCAGAAATAGCAACTAAACCAGATGCTCCTGTCGAAGGTATTTCATTCACCAGACATAAACTATCATAAGAACGAGGTACACGTGTAGCAGGAGTATTGTAAAGTAAAGTCATATAAAATTTCTGCGGACTAACTAACAATCTATATAAATTGTTTGATAACATTAAAGGCGTATCTCCATCGTCAGCTAGTGTTATATCCTGTTTAAAGCTAATTATATTATTTACAGGAGGTAAAGTTGTGTCTAAACTTAAATCAGACCTTTTTTTTGAGGTATCCTCAAACCCGTCTCCCGATAGATATATAATATATGTTTCATCCTCGTTTGTATAATTGAAAACACTCGCGTCATTTACCTTTATTTGGTTATTATTTAATTTCTCTGCGAATATGGCATCTTCTTTACTACTAGCCTCACATTCAGTTATCCTCACACTAGTTAATATATTTTCTCTTTTAACCCAATCGGTGTTTGTAGCTCCACTTACTTGGAGGTACATGAACCCCTTTTGTCTTCCGGCATCATAAGATAACCATGGATTAGAAGCTCCCGAACCTAAATTAAATGTATTAGCAGCTAAAGCTCCATCAGGACTTACTTGAAAGGCAGCTCCCGAAAGATTGCCGTCATAACTTCCAACTGTCAAATAATATTCAAAACCATACAGACCCCCACCCATCTTATTATACTCTTCACTAGAGTAAAGCTGACTATATATAGCTCCTCTATCAGTAGCCGACCCTTGTTGGGTTGCGGTCTTATCTGGTATTAAGGGGTCAGTACTAACACCGGACCAATTTGAAGTACTAAAATCACTCCATAAGAAATAACCAGCAGTGTTGGATTCTATAGGTAAATTAGTTTTATCATCCATACCCATTACAAGACAGTGCCCTGCTTCATAAGAAATCATATCTGCTTTATTAACAGGAGGTTCTGCTGTTCCTGTAGATGTAAAAGTAATATCTACCGAAGCCGCTCCGACTACAGTTGGGTCATGGCTCATTGTAAAAGAATCAAGACTATCAATAGTAGATATTGTAGCACTCCCATTAATACCAGTACCAGCAATACTAACAGTACCAGCATTTTCTAAGTATCCAGTATCAAATTGTGTTGGGTATGTAAACTGAATAATTCTTGGGTCTGTGTCACCTGAACCAGAAACGTTACAGGAAATAGTATAGTCTATAGGGTATGAACCCACAAACCGATGATAGTAATCATTGTTATTTTTAGTTGCAGAGTTACCACTCATAATAACATTTGAGGGGGATGAAAAGGTCTCTGATGCAAAACTTACTACACCAGTATCGTTATTTGCAGTTAAATTTGTAATTTCAGGTGTGTAGTTGTAAAGATTCACTGAATCTACATAAAGTTCTACCTCTCTAGAAGCACCTTCGGGGTTAGGAATATTATCAGCATCGCGGGTTAAAGAATGCCAGCTATAATTTGTAGTATTTCCTCCAGATACCCACGGGTAATTTTGCACCCAGATAGTCATATGTTTAGGATATAAATCTGGATTATCAAGGAAAGTATATCTCGTTGTTTTATAAGCTGCGGCACTAGCTGTACCATTACCACAAGGAAATGGGATATCAAGGAAAGGTAAATTACGATTATTTGAGTCTACAACAACACCTTCTGTGTTTATCATGGTTGTACCGGACATCGTTTGCGTCATTCCATTCTGTGATTCTGTATCAAAAACAACCCTCATAGACACACCCCTATCATATATATTTGGATAACTTGCATTACCAGATGATAAATCGGCTGCTGGGGTAATTGTCGCAGAATACGGTCTTTTGGTCGTCGACCCTGTTCCATTCCGTTGAAATATATCTGTAAAAATACGTGCCGTAAACCAAGAATTCATCGGTATTTCAGCATAACGCCCGCGTTGGTCTTTTTCCGGTAAACTTGTAAATGTCCTTCCCCACGATAAAACTGTAGAGTTCTCAACATTTCCTATTGCGGAGGAATTATTAGTACTTCCTTGAAGTTTTGCCATTCCAGTTTTACCACTAATATAATATGAAGCAGTTCCAGTTGCGACAGCCTGACTAGCGTTTCTTTGAACAGGTAAAGGGAAAGCATAAGCACGATTACTACCAGATTCAGAAGCACCATCTATACCAAAGCGAGTTAATATAAAACCTCCGACTATATTTTCGGTAGCCCTTCCTCTATAAAAATTCTTTAAACCATAATCTAAAAATTGGTCGACGGTGGTGTGCTCTGCTTTAGGTTTGTAATTAGAAAAAGTAACAACAACACTTCTTAAGAAGCTCTGTTCATACTGTGAGCATAAAGCTTTAGAACCTGTTGCATAAGCGGTTGCAGTAGAACCCCAATATAATAAAGGGTCAGTCCATGGAGTTGTAGTAGAACCATAATCGGCTACAGATAGTAAAACATTTGGTGCAAGTTGTGTTAAATTCATAGGTAATCTTATTTCTGGGATTACTGCACGACTTTGACCTAAGGTAGTAATGTCAGTACCGCCATTTATAGAAGTTTTAGCTATATCATGACCCATATCAGGCATTGGTATATCATACAAAGAAACACGCGCACACTGAGGATTCATATTACCAGATACTCCTACTGCCTTTTGTACCTGCGGGTTGTTTACTGAGTAACCCCAATTGTGGTACATTCGTAAAGATTGACCGCCGTTAAGTGCTTGCTCAGAACTTAATTCTATAACGGATGAAAGCATAGGGTCGGTGTCTGTAGTATCAAAGGGATTACTGAAATTACGAGTTGCATAAAAATCTTGAAATATGGTATTACCTTTAGTAGCTGCTGGATTACCCTCTACACTAGAAGGTGAGGTTGACATATGGTTATATTTAACATGTCTAAGATGTTTCCCACCTAAATCTTTGTTAAAGTATTTAAAATATTTGGTCTTTAAAAGAACATTTGCTCTTCCGAGATTAAGTTTAAATGAGGAGGTGTCGCTTTGAACGGACTGTTGAGTCGTACCAAAAGAGATTTTTGCTTTATTTCCTGAGAGAGTAAGGGTGCCTCGTTTCGTTTCTCCAGTAGCATCATAATAATCTAATTGCTTAGCAAACACGTTAAAAAGCTGCTCATTAACTGAACCCTCCTCATCTCTAATAATTTGCTTTAAACCAGATTTTAGGATATAGGGGTCTTTAAATACTTTGAGAGCATTTCCTCCCATTCTAGTTATTTCTCCGAAACCAGCCGCGTCACCTTCAAATTCCTCAGACAAATAGGGAATTGAATTATTAGGTTTAACACTGTAAACAGCTAACTTATTACCACCTGTAGCAGTGGTATAACCTCCTTCGTTGATTGTAATGTCACTATTTAGTTGATATCCTGATATTTGAGGTATATTTTGACTCTTTAAAAAATCTACAGTAGGACTATATAAACTGAGAGCTGCTGATGTAAGAGTAGCTTCACCATAATTAGGTTCATCCGGTACTTCAGTTGATAAAACAAATATATTCTCGGAATCGGAAGTACCTAGCGTAGCGGTAGTTGCCGTCCCTTGTGGTAAATCTGTAAATAAAGGATTAACATTAACACCAGTGCCTATTACTTGCTTTTTATAAAAATGATTTCTTTTAATTTCTACACTCATGCAATACCTCCAAAAGAGTCTATACCTATTGTTACATTTCTAAACGTCACACCACTACCCATTATATTATTGGTTTGCGCATTATTTAAAACTTGTCCTGATTGACCCGGCATAAAGAGTTCTGGTCCCTGTTCTCCTACCATAACTGGTCCACCTACACCTCTTTCCATATATCCACCATTGGCTTTACCACCAAAGCCTTTTACTTTACCAGTACCGTGTATATATTTTAAAGCTTCATAAGCTATTAAGGCGGTTCCTATACCAGTACCAGCTAAAGCGGCCCTACTACCCCATTTAACTGCACCACTAGCTAGTCCTCCACCAGTCAGTCTTAATGCGCTACCCTGACCGCCGCTTAAGCCCATATTCATCAAACCAACACCTGCTCTATTCGTTGCTGCACTAGCACCCGCTGCTGTACTTAAACCCATCAAACCCCTACCCACAGCTGGCACATGTTTTGCATACTTCCATATTTTACCTAATAAACTAAATACACCTAACATAGAAATTAATTTGAGAGTAGCGTATAGTTCAAGCAACGACATGTTTAAGCCCGGTACACCTGTTTCAGCTGCCCATTTCACAGCATTTGCAATAGTACTCATAAATTTCACCATAATATTAAAGAGAGACATTAACATTTCTTCATTATCTGCTATAGCTTGAACCGCTCCCACTGCTGCCTCCGCTAGTTTACCAAACGCAATAACAGCCTTAACAGCCATACTCTGTAAATTCATACCAAATTCAGTTAATTGTTGGTCAGCTCCTTCACCTTCAATAATTAATCCCCTAAATCCTGTAACCATACTAACAACAGCTTCGTGAAACCCATTCATAAACTCGGTTCCTTCGTAAGCTGCATCTCTAAATGCAAATATAGATAATACATTTGTTTTTAAAATTTGTATCTGAGCTGAGAGAGACTCATTCTGAATCTTAACCATTTCATCTAATTGTCCACCTGCATTAGCAGTATCTTCGACTGCTTGTGTGAATTCATCAGAGGCCTGAACTAAATGTATAAATGCAGTTGCACCTCTTACATTCAAGTCCTGAATTAATGTTGTTAATAATTCTGTGTTTGAAATGGTGGTTGGACCTACTGCTTCTGCAAACTGAGCAGCTATTTCACTCAGTTGAAGCATCTCACCTTGACTGTTTAATATCTCAACTCCCATCTTACGGAAGCCTACTTCAGCATCCATAGCGCTCTCAGCAAACTCAGCTAATGCTTGTCTAAGACCCCTACCTGCTATACCTGCCTCTAAAGCTCTATTAGTCAATATCTGTAAAGCCCCTAATAATTGGTCAATAGATTGCCCTGTAGAGGTAAAGAAAGGTAGAGCAAACTTAACAGCGCTTGATAAATCTTGATACTCAATAAGAGACTTCTGTATAGCAAACGCGAATTTATCGGTAATTAGTGCTGCTTCGTTCATTTCCATACCAAAACCAAACAATGTTTGTGCTGTAAGCTTAGAAATAGTATTGTGGTCTCCTTGTACAGCCATAGATAATTTAAGTGTTGATGGTAAAACTTTCATTGCTTCATCTGCGCTAAGACCTGCCGAAGCAAGCTGATAAAGACCAGATGCACCGTTTTGAGCAGCTATACCAAATTCGTTTCCGAATTCTAATATAGAATTGCTTACTTTAAATAGTGAGTCATTTGTTAAGTTAAATACAGAGTTGGCATTTAATAATTCTTTTTCATATTCTATTAGCTCTCGTGTGTTTTGTGATAATTTATATCCTACAGCAGTTAATAACATAGCTGTAGTTCTCAATGCATCATTAAATTTACTTCGTATTGCATTTCCAGCTCCAATAATAGAAGCTGACCATTCTTTTTGTCTACGCAGCATCCTAGCAGAAAGAGTGTCCATCTTATCAGCTTCGGCAACTTGTCTGGTTAGATTTTTTAAGTGTTTTTCATCTTCCTTAAGTTGTTCTTTTTTTGTTCTTAATCCTTCTTCAGCGATATTATAAGCCTCTCTTTCCTTATCGGTTTTCTGAGACATCTGATTAACATCCTTAGTTATCATCTCAACCTCTTCTCGTTTCAAGGAGATTACCTGTTGTGCGCTAGCTATAACTTCCTTTCTGTTAGCTGCTCCCATTTCATAGAGATTTTGTGTTTGTTTAGTCATAGCTGCTATACCTGATAAACCTCCCATCCCTTTATCGAGTTATGATTTAATCGGGGCTGCTAAAATCTTCTTTAATCTTGAATAAGAACCAGCAGTTTCATTAAAGGATTTTGCCATCGCTCCACCTGATAACTTATTCATCTGATTTAAGTTTTGTGATAAGAGTGTGTTCATCTCATTATTCATCTTAGTGGCAGCACCCATTGTCAACTTGTTAATATTATTAAGTGTATTTCTATATTCTCCAACTACTCTTCCAGAACCACCTTGAGCTGCTTGTGCTTGACCTACAATCTGCTGAATACCTCTAGCTAAAATACCACCTGTTTTTTGTAAAGCCTGTGGACTAGGAACTGCTAATCCGATAGCAATGCGAGTGGCAAACAGCTGACCTGTCATACTCATTATTTAATGTTTCCAAAACCGGTTGGTTTTTTTTCATTTCCTATCATTATATCATACTTACGTCGTGTCTGTAAGTAATCATTGTATTGTTGCCTTACTTGTGGCTTGTTTTTGGCCATTCCACTGACATCCTCGGCCGTGTAGCCGTCCATTGAATGGTATGCCTTGTATTCATATAAAGCAGTACACAATGCTCTTAATTCGTGCCGTGATGTTTGTTTAATTTCATTCCAACTCATACCTAATTCTTTCATTAAAGGCATATAAATTAATACCGCATCAGGCGATTCCAGCATCAGTCGCGAAAACTTTCTGCTACTTCTTCCTGTGCACCTATAATTTTATTAGATATACTATATCTTAATGTTGTAGGTAATAGTGCCCATTGTTCCTTTGTTATGTTAGGTCCATCAGGTTTTTTATCAGCTGCTTTAGCTAACATTTTTAATACACGTTGTGTTCCAATTTCTTGATACAATTCCATTTTTGCATCTTCAGACATTCCGTCATTAAGCCCTGTAAATTTAGGTTCTTCTTTTTCGGTGAGTTCACAAAATTGAAACTCTACCAGCTTTCCTCTAAATTCCGTTGTTTCCATTTGCACTTCATCAGTAAGTGCTACTAATTGGTTCATAGACCATATTTCTTTCTTTTCTTCTGTCATTTTTTGTTCTCCTGAGAGGGGGTTCAAACCCCCCTCATTATTTCATATTATACTTACAAATCCGCGGTAGTTAACGCAGCTTGGTCAGCTTCCTGTCCAAAGCTAGGTGTTAGCGGTGTAGTAAATTCAAGTGTCTCATCAGCTGAACCGTCTACGCTTGTAGTTACGGTGTGTGCAGCCAATACGCAACCCGGTATACTCATTACTTCTGTTCCGTTTTGTAACATAACGTGAACTCTATATCCTAAGTTTACTGTAGGTTCTTCAAGTCCATCTATACCTGTAGTTCCGGAAACTCCCCATCGACCATAAGCAGCTGTTTGGTTGTTAAATACAGCATCCCATACAAGACTTTCCTTTTTACGAGTAATGCTTATAGTGGTTTCCTTTTTAATTTCAGCTTTGGTTGTTTGCCTAAATCCGAAGTATGTAATATCTTCATCCATAGTTCCAATAGAAACATCTAAACCAATTACATCCGTTAATTGAGGTACACCCTTTACAGTGTTGTCTCGATAATCAAGACTTCCTGATAAAGGTCCTGCAAATATGTTTTTGGCTCCAGTTGCGGTATCCCATGATAGAACCCCTGCATCATCGCAAAGACCATACACATCAGCCGTATCTGTATTCTCAGTTGTAATAAACAACGTAATATCCTGTCCCATAAAATAAACCATGTTTACATCTCTCCTACAGTTGTTAGTACTTTATTAAATGTATCTGTTGCACCAGTGTATAACATTGGTAAAACAGAAGATTTTAATTCAAGTGTTTCTTCTGAAACTCCGTCTGCATTTAAGGTAACTGTGTGTCCTGTAATTGCAGCATTTCGGACGGTGTAAACTTCTACAGCGTCTTTCATTCTAATGTGTACTCTATATCCATAATTAACTGGATTAGAAGGGTGTAAAGCATAAGTTGCACCAGAAACGACAGATTTAGGATTAGTTCGTCCCATTGATATTACAGGAGTTGCTGAATCATAAGCTGCTCCAAATCTTCCACCTTGGTGTAAAAACGCAGGTAAATCTAAGAAAGATGCAGTTACATTAGTAGCAGTTGCAGTTGTAGCAATACTTGTGGTTAAGGTAGTAGCATTATCGACCACAGCAACTATACAACCTCTAGGAAATCCGGGTCCTACAATAAACTGACCAACTCGTACACCTGTAGTACTATCCATAGTTACTGTTGTATTAGTGTTTGTGTCAACGGTTGTATCTTTTAACCTTGCTTCAAAATCGTTACCATTGCTGGGTCCATTATATATGGCATCCCACACTTCATCACTTTTTTTATGAGTTAGTGTAACAGTCATATCTTTTCTTAATTCTACAGACTGTGTAGATACTTGGCCCAAAAACGGACCAACATCTTCATCTGATGTAGATATCGACAGGTCAACTCCTGTCAAGTCGTGTACTCGTGAAGCCAAGACAGTGTCGTCACTTTGCATGGTATTAGCAAAAACATCACCGCCCGGTGCTACGGTTCCAGAAGCTAAAATAGCAACTACCGGTACAGTTGTGCCTTGAGGGTCTGCCTCAATACCAATTGCGGTAGCAGAAGTATCTGCTTCTAATGTTACGTATACATCGACGTCTCTTCCTAGGAAATATGTCATTTTTTATTTACTCCTTTTTTTGTTGTCTAGACAAATTTGCGTTACATTACACTCGTTACTTTTAAATTAGATTAAGTTACTATATAAAGCTTGTGTTAATCATACGAATCTGTGAATAATTTAGAGTTACTCATCTGTCTTCTAGATTCCATCATTGGAGAGATAGAAAAATTATATCCTTCGTCGTTTCCGCGCCATGTATTTTCTGTAGGACTACTCCACACTCCCAGATATTTTTTACGAGGACCATTCCAAGCTTTACCATACATAAATTCAGTACTTAGAGGTTGATATGTAACTTTACCTTTAAGGAGGGATGAATCCTTAAACCACGACTTAGTTAGCTTATTACTTTCCGTTAGTAACTTATTATAAACCTGTGCAAATTGACCTTTCATTTTATTGGTTGAAAAGTATTCTGTCAAATCTGCTAATAATTTTTTAGCTACAATATTCTGTACCTTGAACACTTGACCATATCCATGACCACGATTGTTTGGATTAAGGGGGTCAACTTGAGATATTGTTACATCAAGCCCATTTGTTGTGTTTAATATTATATGTGCCTCTGCGTGTTTACCTAAAGTCGCTATGTTTGCTTCTGTCAGCATTGTTTGAGTGTGTGCGTAGGTATAAGCACTATCCATTACTTCTTGTATTTCTGCTGCACTTAAAGTTGATGTAGTCTTCATAAACTCTGCCAAATAAGCTTTTAAATCAGCATGTGTAGTTATAACTCTAGTAGCACCTATCGCAAACTGAGGCACTCTAGCTGCATTCATTGTTGGTCTAATTTCTACAAGACCAAATCTGTCTGGACCTAAAGCTGCTTCAAAATAATAAGGTTTCATCTTATTCCTAACAAACCTATCTAAAAACTGACGAACGTTATAATTTACAGATGATGTATTTGTATCACCTGCGGTAGTTGTTACAAATCTTCCTAAATCAAATGCATCAACTCCTTGAGGACGCTCATCCACTCTACCTACAGTTTGAGTATTATAAGCATCTCGAATAAATTTATTATACTTCTCTATCTTGGAGTTCATACTTTCTTCCCAGCGTTTTTTGTTGGCGTTTGTTAGTTTCTCACTATTTTTAATCTGAAGTAAAGGTTTTTGTCCAGTACTAACTTCTAAATCATTAATATCTTCATTAAAATCACTACCCATTATCTGGCCTACACCTTTTTTCAATTGAGTATATTTACTTAAATCTAAATCAAAACCCTTTCCCATTCTATCGGTAAATTTAGGACTAAAGTTCTTATTTAAATTTTGACCAGCCCCTCCCGGTGTTTTTGCTATGTTATCAAAACCCTCAGCAATCATTCTCAGTTCCAACTCATTTTGGTCTCTGCTGCTCATAGGAGTATGTTGTTGGGGAGGTACACCCTTTTTGTAGTCCACATTTAATAAGGAAGCTAATTGTCTACTAACACTATCTACAGCAGGCCCTGTGTTTGGGGTAGCTTTTAAAACATTCTTTTCTCTATTCTGACTCTTGCTCATTTTAACCAAACGAGGAAAGACTGAACCTTGACTACGATATATTTCGCGTTTGTGTCTCATCGGATAATCTCCTTCTCCTCCATCTTGAGAAGAGCCGGGTGTATCTTTAGGGCCTAATCTGAAATAATTACTTTTACTACCTACAGGAGTATGGTCAGAACTACCACCTTGATTCATCAAAGTCATACTATAAGCTTCGGTAAATGGTAAATGGGGTTGAAAAGATATACTTATTGTTCGTATTGCTTCTTGGGTTTGATATCTGTCATCAACAATATATTCATAGTCAGACATAACTACCTACTGTTCTTGAACACTATTACCATCGAAGATACTGCGTTCCATGTTTCTAAATCAGGATTATAACCGATATCTCGGAAACCACTGAAGTGACGCTCTACTACGGTAGCAGGCACTGTTGCTGCTGGGAAATCTACATCCATAAGTACATTAGCGCAATTAAGCATGAGATAATTAAGCAACCTTCTCTCTTTATATTGCACTGCATCTACAGTGATATATGCTTTACTATCCACTGATAAATAGATATTAAAAGCGACTCCATAAAGCTCCCCTACTGCATTAGATGAGCCACTAGTTAAACGTTGACCCATAAATTGAGTCTCAATTCCGTTAGCTGCCATCTCTGTGATTATACACGGATACTTAGTTTCTACCGTGGTTGGAAATTGCCCATAAACGGTCACGTCTGCGTCTGTCCAAGCATTGCCTGTTGCAGATGTGTCTGGAGGTGTGACTGTGTTATATTGTCCTAAACGAAGATTGTCAATTAGAGCTCGTTCGATATCGTTAAGATGGTCTATCGCCATTATTAATCCTCCGCTCTTCTGCGTGCGTCGTCACGCCCTGACGTTCTTATACAATCAAATATAATATAACCATCTGTCATATCTTTTAATGAATGTACGTGCCAAGAAACTGATTTGTAAAATTCAGCTTGTCTTATTTGTACAGTATCGGTTACTCCGACTGGGCCAGTATAATTAAATGTAATATTTACTAAATCCTTTTCATAATCATAAATAAGAGGTGCTACAACTGAAGAAGTAACTGTAACTATCTTTCTTGTACCTTCTTGGAAAATACTAGTACTGTCTGCTACGGTTCCTGATATATAAGGTAAATCAACAGACAACCATGTATTTTGTGATACTGTTAAAGCAGCAGGAGTATAAGTAAGTGTTTGTGAAGATGAGTTTGTTACAACAATTGAAGTTAATACTAAATTAGTGTCATTTGTTTTAATCTTGAATCTTAATCTGTCTGCTTCCAGAATGTTAGCATTTATTCCAGCAGCTACTGTTGGAGTGTATGTCATAGAAGTCGAGACACCCGTAACAGTTACAGATTCTCCATCTGAACTGAGAGCTCCAGCACCAGCATTAGTCCAAGCATATTGATTGCTACCAGAAGTCATTGAGGTCCCACTTGTCCATATATTGTAAATAGTTCTATAATTTGTAATTAATCTATCCCAACCTTGTATTTCATTGAAATCCGCGTTATTTGTTTGATTAAAATTACCAGCACTTATACCTGCACTACCACTTAAAGCTACACCTTTGATTGTATTCATATTAGGAGTATATATCCTAGCTGCACCTATTATATTGTTTCCATCTCGTTGTTGTTGAAAGTTCGCTGTGACGGCTGGTCTTATGATAGCTGGTAAATCTGGTAATAGAAGTTCTTCTGTTAGTGGAGTGCCATTTGGTACTCCGTAATCATCAGTTGTATATATAGGTGGTCTATAATATGTGACCACTTGAGCTTGTTCGGTGCGATATCTTAATGCACGAAAAACTCGGTTCATATTTAAGGCACCGGGACGAATGCCCTGTGACCCAATCAAACCGGGCATTAATTCTCCCTTGTCCCTCTAGGACTTGGGTACATATTTTTAGTAGCGTCGACACCTGTAACATTTTTGTTCCAATTGACTATTCCAAGCCATGGAGCTGCATTGTACTGAGTTCGTGCTATACTGAGACTTTGTTTCATTATCAAAGATTGTTCTGCTAATTCTTTAAGATGAATAAACTGGTCATCTTCATAATAAACTGCTAAATCTCCTACTTGTATTCTTTCTATACCCATACCATTCTGAGCTATACAAGCAAGATAACAAGAATAATACATAACTGCATTGTCATAAGCTGCATCATCTGCAATAACATAAGTGGTACCTATTTGAGAGAAGAACCATTCAGCAGCAATACTAATTAAAATGTCTACAGTATCATTATCTAACTCTTCTTGTTCGATACCCGATATGAGCCTTACCCGAGTTCTAAGACCCGGTAAATCTGTTATTGGTGTTATTGCCATTTTACATCATCCCCATTGTTCCCGCACTTGCTGCTGCTGAAAGTGCAATACCGACCCACCATCTCATCTGGCGTCGTATATCGTTCTCCCACATTTCGTGGTGTGCAAGATGATTCGTGAAAAGGGTCTCAAACTGTTTCATCCTATTGAATACTGTTTTCACTCTTTCGTCCATACGGATTAAAAGTTCGTCGCGCTCTTCAGTCCTCATTATAATTATACTGCCTCCACCGTATTTAAAGGTATCGTTAGCACTAGGCCCAAGATGGCCAATAATATACCGTTGCACCAACTGTTGCATAAAGATAACCATTTGCAGCGAAACCAGCTGCGGCCATATCGTATAAATCTAACGGAGCACCTGATACCATAGAAGATACTGGAGCTCCCGGTCCCGGTACGTTCCAATTTGCACCACCAATACCTGCGTGTGCTATAGTAGTACCTCCTCCTCCACCGCCAGTAGCGCCAGTAGTTCCTTGTGAACCTGTTGAACCGTTAGTTCCTTGGGTTCCTGTAGAACCATTCGAACCTCCAGCTCCTTGTGTACCTGTAGTTCCTTGGGTTCCTGCTCCAGTAGTTCCTTGTGTGCCTGTAGTTCCCGTTGTACCTTGACTTCCTGTAGAACCTGTAGAACCTGTAGACCCTGTAGTACCTTGAGCTCCGTCAAGACCTTTAATACCTTGAGTTCCCTGTGAAGCACCACCGCCTGAAGTACCTTGAGCTCCTTGAGGTCCAGCTGAACCTACATTTCCACGAATACCCTGTGTACCTTGTGTTCCCGTATTTCCCGTAGTTCCCGTAGTTCCTTGTGAACCTGTTGAACCTGTACTACCTGTAGTTCCGGTTGTACCCTGAGTACCTGTAGACCCAGTAGTACCTACGGTTCCTTGACTTCCTGTGCTTCCTCCAGTTCCGGTTGTACCCTGAGTACCTGTATTTCCAGTAATTCCCCTTATACCTTGAGCTCCTGTAGTTCCTGTAGTTCCGGTAGCTCCTTGAGGTCCAGTTGAACCTACTGGTCCATGTAAACCTTGTGTACCTGTAGTTCCTTGAGTTCCAGTATTTCCTGTAGTTCCCTGAGTACCCGTAGTTCCCGTTGTACCTTGACTTCCTGTAGAACCTGTAGAACCTGTTGTACCTGTTGTTCCTTGAGTTCCAGTATTTCCTGTAGTTCCTGTTGTACCTTGACTTCCTGTAGAACCTGTAGAACCTGTAGAACCGGTTGTTCCTTGAGTTCCAGTATTTCCTGTAGTTCCCGTTGTACCTTGACTTCCTGTAGAACCTGTAGAACCTGTTGTACCTGTTGTTCCTTGAGTTCCAGTAGTTCCTGTAGTTCCTTGTGAAGCTGCTCCAGCTGAAACTCCTTGAATTCCTTGTGTACCTTGAGTACCTGTAGTTCCCTGAGTACCTGTTGTTCCTTGAGTTCCAGTATTTCCTGTAGTTCCTGTAGTTCCTTGAGTACCTGTAGTTCCCTGAGTACCTGTTGTTCCTTGAGTACCAGTATTTCCTGTAGTTCCCGTTGTACCTTGACTTCCTGTAGAACCTGTAGAACCTGTTGCACCTGTTGTCCCTTGAGTTCCAGTTGTACCTATAGTTCCCTGAGTACCTGTAGTTCCTGTAATTCCTTGAGTACCATCTGTACCTTGAGTTCCAGTTGTACCTGTAGTTCCTTGAGAACCGGTATCTCCTTTAATACCTTGAATACCTTGAGTTCCTGTAGTTCCTTGAGTTCCTGTAGTTCCTTGTGTACCTGTTGTACCTTGAGTTCCAGTTGTACCTTGTGTACCTATAGTTCCCTGAGTACCATCTGTACCTTGAGTACCATCTGTACCTTGAGTTCCTGTAGTTCCTTGAGTACCAGTTGTTCCTTGAGTACCATCTGTACCTTGAGTTCCTGTAGTTCC
>Ga0114918_10000895_pt1 | contig 26211 bp, 1 predicted proteins | sample LantaG_FD_87015 | JGI IMG/M metagenome (GOLD analysis project Ga0114918, IMG submission 87015) | Deep subsurface microbial communities from Baltic Sea to uncover new lineages of life (NeLLi) - Landsort_02402 metaG | ecosystem: Environmental > Aquatic > Marine > Oceanic > Sediment | place: Baltic...
AAGGCTGGCCACGCGCTGGCTCGGCGAGGCCCTTCCCCGCGGGCACGTCCGGTGCCTGCTCCTGGCGAGGACGGGCCGCGAGAGGGGGGGAGGGGGGGGGGGGAGGGGGGGGGGGGGGGAAGGCCTGGCGGCGCTGGCGCCGGCGGCGCTCGTGGCCGCCGCTGCGTGCGACGTCGGGACGGCCGTCGGCGCCGCCTTCGCCGCCGGCGCCACCTCCGCTGCTGCCCTTTCCTCGCCCTCTGCTGCTTCCTCGTCGTCGTCGTTGCCCTCCTCCTTCACCTCCCCGCTTCGGGGCCTCCTCCTCGCTGGAGGCGCCCTCGCGGACGCGCCCGCGGCCCTGCTGCGGCCGTCGAGCTTCAGGACGGCCTTCGCCCCCAAGGCGGTCGCCGCGAGGAGGCTGCTGCTCTCGTCTGCGTCGTCGGCGGCGTCGTCGGCGGCGGCGGCGGCGGGCGCCCGGCAGCCCCTCGCCGCGGGGCACGCCTTCTCCTCGGTCTCTGCCTGCCTGGGCAACCCCGGTCAGGCCGCCTACGCCGCGGCCAACGGCTGGATGGCCTCCCTCGTCGAGCGGCAGAGGGACCAGTGCGGGGTCCCGGTCTCCTGCGGCGGGTGGGGGCCCTGGGGCGGAGGGGGCATGGCGTCGTCCCCTCCGTCGTCGTCGTCGGCGGCGGCGGCGGCGGCGGCGGCGAAGCCAAAAAACGGCGCTTCCTCCCCTTCTCTCCTCGCCGCCAAGCTCGAGGCCGCCGGGCTCTTCTCGATCGACCCCGCGTGCGGCCTCCAGGCGCTCGAAAAGATCATGCTGCTCTCGATGCTGCCAGACTCGAGGCAGCCTGCCGCCGTGGGCGCCTTCGGCTGGGAGAGGCTCCTCTCGGGGGCCAGGGGCCAGAGGCGCGCGAGGCAGCTGTTCTCCGAGGTCGCCGTCGTGGCTCCAGAGGTCGCCGTCGTGGTTCCAGAGGTCGCCACAGCAGCCAAGGATGGAGCTCGTCCGTCTACGTCGTCGTCCTCTGCTGCTGCTGCTACCGCTGCTTCCGCTGCTGCTCCCGCTGCCGCTGCTCCTGCTCGCCGGAGGAAGAAGGGGGGAGCTTCTCCGAAGGTTTCGGGCGCCGCCTCTTCCGATGCCGCAGCCGCCGCAGCTGCCGCCGCGACCGCAGCTGCCGTTGCCGCGACCGCAGCTGCCGTTGCCGCCGCCTCACCGGACTCGCTGTTCGAGCTCGTCTCCTCCGCGGTCAGCCGGGTCCTCTCTTCGTCGTCGTCTCCGTCCTCGTCGGGCCCTTCCTCGACCTCGCTTCTGGGCCCCGACGCCCCGCTGATGGACTCCGGGATCGACTCGCTCGCAGCCCTCGAGCTCAGAGACGCGATCGCCGCGGAGGCCAAGTCCAGGCTCCCGGCGGCGCTGCTCGAAGCGGCGGCGGCGAGCGGCGGGGGCGCTGGCGGCGGCGGCCCGTCGGGGCGGCGGCGGCAGCCGCTCCAGCTGCCGGCCACGCTCGCGTTCGACCACCCGACGCCCAGGGCCCTCGCCGAGGAGCTGTCGAGGAGGCTCAGCGGCGGCGTGGAGGCGCTGTTGCTGCTTCGGGATCAGCAGAAGCAGCAGCAGCAGCAGCAGCAGCAGCAACAGCTGGTGGGGGAGCAGAGGGAAGAGGAGGAGGAGGAGGAGGAGGAGGAGGAAGAAAAGGAGGTCGCAGCCGCTCCCGCTCCCGCTGCTGTCGCTTCTTCTTCTTCTTCCCTCCCCCTCCTCGCTCTCCCCGCCGCTTTTCCTCGTCTTCCTTCTTCCTCTCCTCGTCAGTCAACCACCTGCGAGATCCTCTCCGTCGCCTCCCTCTTTCCGGGGGCCCCGGACGGCCTCCCTTCCTTCTGGGCCAGCGCCTCCTCCTCCTCGTCCTCCTCCTCCTCCGCCGCCGCCGGGGACCAGCGGCCCCCGCAGGGGCCGACGCCGCTCTCGCGCTGGGACCTCGAGAGGGACTACGCCCCGGAGCCCGCCCCCGCCGGGCTGTCCCACGCGCGGTTCGCCGCGTACGTGGAGGAAGAGGAGAGCGGGGCTTTCGGAGAGGACTGGGGAGAGAGCTCGAGCCTGATGTTCTCCGTCGACGCCGCCGCGCTCGCGCTCGCGCCGCCGGACGCCGCCGCGCTCGACCCGCAGGCGCGCAGGCTGCTCGAGCTCTCGGCGCAGGCGCTCGACGACGTCAGGCTGCCTCCTTCTTCTCTTTCTTCCTCTTCCGCCGCCGCCGCTACCTCTCGAAGCGACAGCAGCAGCGAAGCCGCCTGGCGCCGGTCCTGCGGCGTCTTCGTCGGGTGCATGTTCTTCGACGCCTTCGACGCCGCCAGGCGCTACTGCGGCCAGGGCAGGGCGCCCTCCGCGAGCACGATGACGGGCGTCGGCGCGCCCTACCTGTGCGGCCGGGCGGCGTTCACCTTCGACCTCGGGGGCCCCTGCGCCGGGATCGACACGGCGTGCTCGAGCTCGCTGGTGGCGCTGCACCAGGCCAGGGCGGCCCTGTCCCTCGGGGGCGCCGGGGGACGAGGAGCCGGGGGCGGGCGCGGAGCCTCGTGCTCGGCCGCCCTCGCGGCCGGGGTCAACGCGCTGCTCTCCCCGGAGGTGACGGCCGGGATCTGCGCGCTGAGGGCGCTCTCGCCCGTGGGGAGGTGCCGCACGTTCGACGCGGCTGCGGACGGATACGGGAGGGGGGAAGGGTTTGCCGTGGCGCTGCTGCGGGCCGCAGCGGCGGCGGCGCGGGAGGAGGAGGAGGAGTCGAATTTTTTGTCGGCCTCGCCGTCTCCGTCGGCGGCGGCGTCGCTTCCTTCTTCTTCCTCCCCGTCTCCTCGCCCGCTGCCGCACTGCAAGCCGCTCGCCCTCGTCGCCGCCTCTGCCGTCAACCAGGACGGGCGCTCTTCCTCGCTGACGGCCCCCTCGGGCCCGGCGCAGTCCGCGCTGATCAGGACCGCGGTCGGAGAGGCCGAGAGCAACAGCGTCGGCGGCGGCGGCGGCGCCCCCGGCGGCGGAGGCGTCGACCGCGTCGTCCTCCTCGCCGTCCACGGCACCGGCACCCCGCTGGGCGACCCCCTCGAAGTCGGCGCGATCGCCTCCGGGCTTTCGAGCGGCGTCGGCGGCGGTGAGAAGAACAGGAGCACGAGTCCCGCCCCTTGCTCCTCCTCCGCCGTCGCCCTCGTATCGACCAAGGCCTGCTTCGGGCACACCGAGGGCGCCGCGGGGCTCGCGGGGGTCGTGATGGCCCTCTCGTGCCTCCGCCAGGCGGCTGCCGCCCCCATCGCCGGGCTGGGGATGCTGAATCCGTACGTCTCGGATGCGCTCGAAGGCTTTGCCGGAGGTGCTGGTGGTGACAGAGGAGCAACTGCTCCGAGAGGCCTCGGCGCGGCCCCGCGGTGCCTGCCGCAGTCGTCGTCGGCGGCGGCGGCGGGCCCTCTCGCCGGCGCCTCCTCTTTCGGAATGTCCGGCGTCAACGCGCATGCCATGCTGCAACTTCTCGCTGCTGCTGCTTCCAAAGAAGACGAGGCACTTAATTCTCCCTCTCTTCGTCGCCGCCGACTGCCGTGGAAGCGGAGAGACGCCTGGCATGGGCCGCCGCTCCACCGCCTCGCGGCGCTCGCCGGCGTCTCGCTTTCTTCGTCGGCGGCGGCGGCGCCGTCACCGTCGCCGTCGCCAACGGCAACGGCTCGCGTCGTCTTCTCTGCCGACCTCTCCGCCGCCCCGCTCAGCTGGCTCCTCGACCACCGCGTCAAGGGGAGAGCTCTTTTTCCCGCTGCTGCCACGCTCGAGGCCGCGGCAGCTGCCATGGCGGCGCTGCTCTTCGGGGCGCGAGGGCTCGAGGGCGGAGGCGACGGGAGCGGGAGCGGCGCCGGCGGCGGGGGCCGAGCGAGGCCGGCGCTCCGCTCCGCGGCCTTTGCTTCGCCGATCTTGCTTTCTTCTCCGTCGCCTCTGACGAACCACCCTTTGGAGATCGTTCTGAGCTTCGACGCCGCAGGGGGGGTCTCTGTGAGCGTCGGGCGAGGCGCCGCATCCGCCGAGGTCGCGCTGGTGCCATCGGTCGCCACCGCCGTCGCCGCGAGGAGCGGGAGCGGCGGCTCCCTGCTCCTCCGAAGCAGGGGGCCTGCCTCTTCTTCTTCGTCTTCTTCGTCGTCGTCTTCGTCTTTTTCTTCCGCTTTGGCTACCCTCGCTAAGCCCGCAGACCGCGGGGACTACCTCGCGCACCCCGCGGCTGCAGACGCGGCGCTGCACCTCGCGGCAGTCGCGGCAGCGGAGGCGACTGCGGCGACGCCAACTGCAGCTCCCGTTCCCGTCGCCGCCGCGGCGGTCCTCGTCCGCAGGTCGTCCTCTTCGGCCCAACGGCGGTGGTCCTCCGCCTCCTCGGCTTCTCACAGCGGACGCGAAGGAGCGGTGGCCTCTGACGTCTCTTGGGGCTCGGCCTTCTGCGTGCGAGGGCTGCGCTCGAGGAGCGTTTCGTCGGCGGCGGCGGCGACAAGCGCGGCAGCAGCGGCGGCGGCGGGAGCTGCCGAAGGAGCTCTTCTTCCTCCGCCTCCGCGCTCGCTGGTCGTCGAATGGCAGGCTTCGGAACCCGCTGCCGCCCGGCTTTCTTTGAAAAAAGACTACTACAGCGCCCTGGTATGCGATTCGCCGGGGAAGCGCCGACGAACGTTCGCAGCAGCTACAGCAGCAGCGACCGCCGCGGCCGCGGCCTCGCTGCGCGGCGTTTCCTCTGCTGCGGCAGCAGCTGCTGCGTCCTCTTCTTCTTCTTCCTCGCCCTCGCTCGCCCTGCGCGTCAAAAACACGCAGAGCCTCGTGCCTTGTGCGGCGGCGGCGGCAGTCGTTCGCGTCGCGGCCTCGGAGGGCGAGCTCCCGGGCTCGGCCTCCGTCGCGTTCGTCGGAGAGAGCAGCAGCAGCAGCGGCGGCGGAGGAGGAGGAGGCGAAAGAGGCGACGAGTTTGGCTCGGATGCCTCTCGCTCGCCCTTCGCGGCGCTCCCTCGCCTCTTGCCCGTCTCTTCTCGCGCTCCACTTCCTTCTTCTTCTCCTCTTCCTCCGATGAGAGCTCACCGCGCCAACCAGGGAGCGCTCATCGTCGGCGGCGGGGGAGGCGTCGGGAGGGCGGTCACGGCCTGGCTCGCCCTCGGCGGCGGCGGCGGTGGCACTTTCGTTTCCGCTTCCGCTTCCGCTTCTTCCTTCTCCTCGGTCGTGCTCGCGTCGCGCTCGCCTCGAAAACCGTTTGGCCTTCCTCGCCACGCTGCGATCGACAAGCTGGCGGTCACGAGTGTCGCGGCGGACGCGGCCATGGCCTCCGACGCCGCCGCGCTTCTGCAGTCTTCTTTTTCGTCGGCGCCGGCGGCGCCGACGTTCCCCTCCTCGCCTTCTCCCTCTGTTGCCCGCCGCGCCGACCTCGTCGTGCTCGCCGGCGCGGCCCGGACGGACGGCCTCTCCCGGTCGCAGAGGCCTTGGCACCTCCGCGCGGCCGCGGCGCCCAAGCTCGGGGCCGCGCTCGCGCTCGCGTCCTCGGCTCCCTCCTCGCGCCTCCCTCCGCCGCGCGCCGTCGTCGCGCTCTCGTCCGTCGCGGGCCTGCTGGGCTCCGCAGGGCAGGTCTCCTACGCCGCGGCCAACGCCGCCCTCGACGCCTGGGCCGTCGACGCCTCGGAGGCCGGCCACCCCGTTCGGAGCCTGCAGTACGGACTGTGGGGGGGCGGCGGCGACGGCGGAGACATGGGCTCGGACGGGCGCCTCCGGGCGGCGCTGGCCAGGGCGGGGCATTTCGGGCTTCCGCCGGCGGCGGCGCTCGCGGCGCTCGCTTCGCCTCTCGCTTCTTCACTTTGCTCTGCTTTCGCGTCGATCGACTTCGACAAGCTCCAGGCGGCGAGGATTGCTGCCGGAGCTCGGGGCGGAGAGAGGTTCTTCGAGGAAGTCGTGGCGGCGAAGGAGGAGGAGAAGAAGGAGGAGGAAGAGGAGAGAGAGAACGAGGTGGAGGTGGCTGTTGCTCTGCCGCCGCCGCTTCCGGCGACGACGGCAAAGCGAGCTCCGCCTCCTTCTTCGTCTTCGTCTTCCCCTTCTTCTTCCTCTTCTTCTTCATTCTCCTCTTCCTCTCCTCCCTCCTGGATCCTCGAAGCCGTCCTCGACTGTATCGACGCGTCCCTGGGCTCCCGCCCGCCCTCTCCCGAGTCGCCCCTCGCGGGCTCCTCCGACGCCGGCGGCGGCGGCGGCGGCAGCGGCAACGGCCTCGACTCGCTCGGTGCCGTCGCGCTCCGTGACGCGCTCAGCTCGAGGTTCGGCGGCCTTGTGCTCCCCGTCACGCTGGCCATGGATGCTCCTACGCCGGCGGCGCTCGCCAGGGCCGTGGAGAAGAGGCTCGAGATGGCGAATGGTGGCGGTGATGGTGAGGGCTCTGCTGCCGTTGCTGCTGCTGCTGCTGCTGCTCCTGCTGCTGCTTCTGTTGAGCCGGCGGCGTGGGCGGCGAAAGCGGAGGAGGTCGCCCCGGCGGCGGCGGAAATAGAGACGACAGCGCCAGCAGCAGCAGCCGTCCCTCTTCCTCTCCCTCTTTCGCCGCCGCGCCCCTCTTTTTCTTCTCCCAATTCTTCCTCTTCCGCTGGCTCCACGATCGTCGCCATCACGGCGATCGCTGCCCGACTTCCCGGCCTCCCCTCCGACGCCCCCGCCCTCTCCGCCGCCGAGGCGCACCTCTCCTGGGGCTGCTCCGCCTCGGCCTCCTCTGCTTCTTCTTCGACTTCCTGCTTCGGAGGCTGCAGGGACGCGACGGGACCCCTGCCGCTCGCGAGGTGGGACGCGCAGGCCCTGTTTGCCCCGGTCGGAGGAGCCAGCGCCGCGTCTTCTTCCTCCTCTCCGTCGGAGGGCACCTGCTCCACGGCCTTCGCCGCCTCGCTCCCTTCGCTCGCGGCCTTTGACGCTTCGGCCTTCGGCGTCCCCCTCTCTGAGGCCTGCGCTCTGGACCCGCACGCCAGGCTGCTGATGGAGCTCTGCGCCGAGGCGATGCTCTCGAGGTGGTCGGGCGACGAGGCGGAGAGAGGAGGAGGAGACGACGTCGCCGCTCTCTCTCTCGCCTCAGCTCTGTCGCTGTCGCACCCCCCGACGCGCCTTCCCGTCTCGCTGCACGTCGGCTGCATGTGGGCCACGGACTGGACGAGCGGCGGCGGGAGTGGGATCGGAAGCAGCGGCAGCAGCGGCAGCGGCAGCGGCAGCGGCAGCAGCGGGCTGCTCGCCCGGGCTCCTCCCGCGGCCGCCGCCGGCGGGGTCGACCCCGCGGCCGCCGCGACGACGACGGGCACGGGAGGACCCTTCATCGTCGGCAGGGCGGCGTTCTCCCTGGGGCTGGCGGGCCCCGCCGCGGCGATAGACACGGCGTGCTCCTCTTCGCTCGTGGCTGTGCACCTGGGGGCCGCGACGCTGAGGGAGGAGGGTGGCGCTGCTGGCTTCTCCTCGCGCCCTTCTCCGTCTCCGTCGTCTCCATCGCCGTTGTCTCGTTCTTCTTTCGCTTCCGCTGCCGCGCTCGCGGCCGGGGTCAACGCGCTGCTCTCCCCTTCCTCGGCCTCGCGAGTCTCGAGGCTGCAGGCCCTGTCCCCAGAGGGAAGGTGCAAGACCCTCGACGCGTCGGCGGACGGCTACGGGAGGGGGGAAGCCGGCGTCGTCGTCGCCCTGCAAGCCCTCTCGGGAGGAAGAGGACGCCGCTGCGGCGGCGACGACGACGACAACGGAGACGGTAGCGGCGGCGGCGCACTGCGGCGGCGACGAGGCTCTCAAGAGCAGCAGCGGCTCGCCGTGCTCTGCCTCAGCGCGTCCGCCGTCAACCAGGGCGGGCGAGCCACTGCGCTGACGGCTCCTTCGGGCCCGGCGCAGGCGGCGCTCCTGGGCTCGGCGCTGGAGCTCGCGTCGACGAGCCTGTCGTCCCCGTCGGCGGTGGCGGCAGACGGCGGCCCTCCCCGCCTCCGGCGCCCGTCGGCGTCGCTCTCCCTCGTCGCGCTCGCCTTGCACGGCACGGGAACGCCCCTGGGCGACCCCATCGAGCTCGGGGCGGCGTCAGAGGCGATCGTCGGGGCCAAGAGGGGAGCGGTACGCTCCTTCTCTTCCTCCTCTCCCTCTCCCTCCCCCTCTCGCTCTCCTCCTCCTCCTCCTCTCCCTCTCCCTCTCGCGCTCGCCTCGGCCAAGTCCTCGGTCGGGCACTCGGAGGGGGCCGCGGGTGGGGTGGGCTTGCTCGCCGTCGCCGGCCTGCTCCGCTCCAGGGTGGCGACGCCGGTGGCCAACCTGCGCAACCTCAACCCGATCGCGGCCTCGGCGCTGGACGACTGGAGCAGGAGCGACAGCGGCGGCAAAGGCGGGAGGAAAGTCCTTCCTTCAGGCGCCGCCGCTGTCGCTTTCCGCTCCGCTGCGCCTCTCGTCTCGGCTTCCGCGATTGGTGTCGCCTTCGCGGGAACGTCCTCGTTTGGGATGTCCGGGATCAACGCGCACGCGCTGGTCTCCCTGTCAGAGGAGGAAACGAACGGCGAAGGCGGACTCGCAAACGGCGTCGGCGGCGGCGGCAGCAGCAACCTTGCTGTTCTTCGCCCGCTGTGGCGCCGCGCGCTCGCGAGGGCGGCGCCAAACCCCTGCGCCCTGCTCCCGGCCGTCGCCTCTATCGGAAGAGGAGGAGGAGGAGGAGGACAGGAGATCGACGACGGAAGCAGCACCGCCGGCGTCGTCGTGTTCGCCTTTGCTCCTCTCTCATCCCCCGCTGCGGCATTTCTGTTCGATCACGTCGTCCGAGGCGCGGCGCTGCTTCCTGCGACGGCGATGACGGAAGCGGCGGGAGCGGCGGCGGCGGCGCTCGTCTCTCCCCCGGCGTTTGTCGCTTCCGCTTCAGGTTATGCTGCTGCTTCGACACGCTCCCTGGTGCTGCGCGACCTTTCGATCTCTGCCCCGTGCGTTCTTCGGAAAGCAGGAGCAGGAGGAGGAGCTGAGAGGCGGCAGCAGCAGCAGCAGCAGGAGCAGCAGCAGCAGCTCCTGCTGCTCTCGCTCGAGTGCCGCGTCGCCACCGCCGACGGCCGCGTCTCACTCGTTTCGAGCAGTGCTCTCTCTTCTTCCTCATCGTCCGGGGGAAGAAAAGCGACGACACGGACGCACATGACCTGCTATGCGGACTTTGCCGCGGAAAGGACCAGCAGCAGCGGGGCAACGTCGGCTTCTCTTTCTTCGATTTCTTCTTCTTCTTCTTCGATTTCTTCTTCTTCTTCTTGTTCTTCGTCGACTTCGTCTGCTTCCGCTTCTCTGCTCGCTCTTCTCCGGTCCCGCTCCCCTGCCTCCGCTTCTTCTTCTGCGATCACAGCCGAGCTCGCAGCTCCCTCCGAGCACTCTCCGGGGGCCTTTAACGCGCACCCCGCGGTCTCGGACGCGACGCTGCACCTGGGGGCTCTGTGGACGACGACGAGGGCGAAGGCGACGACGACGAAGGGAGCAATGGCGAAGGCGAGCGCGGGTGGGTCCGCTGCGCGCGTTCCCGTCAGCGTCGCGGCTGTACGGGCGGGCAACGGCGCGCCTCGGAAGAGGTGCAGCAGCGGAGGATCCTCTTCCGTGGGCTGGGCTGTCGCGGGGGCTCCCTTGAAGCTCGCCTCCTCTCCTTCCTCTCCCTCCTCTTCCTCCTCTTCCTCCTCTCCGAGAACGATGAGCTCGGCGAGGTGGACGAAAAAGGGCTCGAGCTCTTCTTCTTCTGCTGCTGCGACTTCGGGCGCTTCCGTCTTCGACGTCGCCGTGCTGGTGGCTGTGGCCCTGTCTGCTGACCCAGTTGCGGCGGTGGCATCTGCTAGTGCTGCTACTGCGGCGGCGGCGGCGGAAGCGGAAGAAGCGAATGCTGAAGCTTGTGCCGCCGCCGCCGCCGGTGCCGCCGAGGGAGAAGACGAGGGTCGCGACGACGAGCAGCTCGTGCGACCCGCAAACTTCGTCTATGGTCTCGAGTGGAGGGCCGTCGAGCCCGCCGCTTCCTCGGGGCGACGCCGCTTTGGAGGAGCAGGGGAGCAGCTCGTCGTCGTCGTCTCTTCTCCCTCCGGCGACGCCGTCAGCTTCTCCCCCCTGCGGCGGAGCAGGAGCAACCGGCAGCGGAGGAGAGGCTTCTCCTCCAAGAGCAGCTCCGCTGCTGCTGCTGCTGCTGCAGTCTCCTCGTGCGTCGCCGCAGTCCAGGCCCTGCGCTCTGTCGATGCGGGAGGAGGCGCGACGATCGTGACGAGCGGCGGCGTCGATGGCGGCGGCAGCGGCGGAAGCGGCGGCGGCGGCGGCGGCGGCGGGGCTTCTGCTGCTTCCGCTTCCGCTTCCGCGGCTCTCTGGGCCGTGGGGCGCGTCGCGGCCATCGAGAGGCCCGACGCAACGTTCACGGGGATCGAGACGGACCCTCTGTCTCCGTATCTGAGGAATGCCGCGGCGGGCCCCGAGAGCAGGCGAGGCTCCGCTTCCGCCTCCTCCTCCTCCCCCTCCGCCTCTTCCATCTTCGGCGCCGCCGCGGCCGGCTCGGTGCTCTCCGAGCGCGTCCTCGCGCAGGGCGCCGACTCGTTCCCTCGCTTCTTCCCGGGCCATGCGAGGCTGATGCCCCTCCCCAGGGGCTCCTTTAGCGGCCTCAAGCCTGTCATCCTTGCTGCATCCTCCGGGAAGAAGAAGAGCGGAAGCGGTGGTGGTGACGGCGGTGGCGATTCTGCTGCCGCTTCCTCGTCGTCGTCGTCGTCGTCGGCGGCGGCGGCGTCGTCGTCCTCCTCCTCGTCTTCTCGCTCCTCCGCTTCTTCCTTGCCCCCGGGCCACGTCCTCCTGGGAGTCGAGGCCGTCGGCCTCAACTTCAGGGACGTGCTCAACGTCCTGGGGCTGTTCCCTGGGGGCGTCGACCCGGGTCCTCCCGGCGGAGACGTCTGCGGCGTGGTGCTCCGGGTTGGCCCGCCGAGGGCCCGGAAAGGAGGGGAGGGGGAGGGGGGAGGGGCGACCCCCCGCTTCGCCGTCGGGGACCGCGTCTTCGGTCAGGCGGCGGGCGCGCTCGCGACCGCGGTGGTCGCCGACGAGGACGCCCTCGCCGCGGTGCCCCCCGGGCTCGGGGCCGCCGAGGCCGCGACGCTGCCGACGGCGTTCCTCACCGCGCTCGAGTGCGTCGGCGGGGAACTGGCCGTCTCCTCTTCCTCTTCCGAGTCTTCTTCTGGTGCTGCCTCTTCTTCGCCTTCTCATTCGACGGCAGCAGTAACACCGAGCCCCTCGACCAGCGAGCAGCTGGTGCTCATCCACGCCGCGGCGGGCGGGCTGGGGATGGCGGCGTGCCAGGTGGTGGCGGCGACGCGGGGGAGGGTCGTCGCGACGGCGTCGAGCCCCAAAAAGAGGGCCGCCGTGCGCGGGATCGGCGGGGGCGGCGGCAGCAGCAGCAGCAACGACACCAGCGACGGCGACGCTGCTGCTTCTGCTGCTGCTGCTGCTGCTGCTCCTGCTGCTGCTGCTCCTGCTGCTGCTGCTCCTACTGCTGCTGCTCCTGCTGCTGCTGCTGCTGCTGCTGCTCCCGACGGTGTCGTCGCCGCTGCTCTGGGCTCCAGGGACGTCGAATTCGTCGACGGCGTCGCCATCCACGCTGCTCTCGAGTCCTCCAGGTCCAGCTCGCTTTCTTCTCTTCTTCTTTCTCCGCCGCCTCCTCGTTCTCGGCCCCCCTCCTCGGCAACCGGCTTCTTCCCGTCGACCGTGCTCAACTCCCTCACCTCCCCCGGCTTCGTCGCCGCGGGGCTCGCCTGCCTCCGCCCCCGCGGCACCTTTGTGGAGGTCGCCAAGAGGGACCTCTGGTCGCCGCAGAGGATGGCGCAGGAGAGGCCCGACGTGCTCCTCCGCGCCGTCGCCGTCGACCTGGAGATGAGCGCGGCCGCCGTCGGCGCCGGGATGCGGGCCGTCTCCGCGCTCGTCGCCCGGGGGGTCGTCTCGCCGCTGCCCGCGGAGGTGATGCCGCTGAGCAGGGCCGCCGCGGGGCTGAGAGAGCTCGGGGTGGGCAGGACGGTGGGCAAGGTGGTTTTGGTCGCCGAAGGAGGAGGAGCGGGGGGAGGTGGTGGAGGCGAGAGCGCCGGCTGCGGCGGCGGCAGCAGCAGCCACCGAGGAGGCCTCGGGTCGGCTCCTGCTTCTTCCTCTTCTTCTTCCTCTTCCTCCTCCTCTTCCTCCTCCTCCTCTTCCTCTCCCTCTTCCTCTTCCTCTTCCTCTTCCTCCTCCTCCTCCTCTTCTGCTCCCGCTCGCTGGGCAGTGCTCGGCGGGACGGGAGCCCTGGGAGCCCTCTCGGCTCGCTGGCTCGCCGCCAGGGGGCACGCCGCGGAGGTGGTCGTCGTCGGGAGGAGGGGCGGGATGGGGGCCTCGAGCTCGAGCTCGCCTCCCTCTCCTTCGTCGCCCTCGCCGTCTTCTCCCTCGGCCAACCCGCGCGGCGCCTCGGGCCCGCTCGCCTCGGCGACCGCCGGCGCCGGGTGGGCCTCGCAGGTCACCGCCGTGGCGTGCGACGCCTCGAGGGCGGCGGACGTCGCCCTGGTGTTTGGGGGCGGCGGCGGCGGAGGAGGAGGAGGAGGAGGAGGAGGAGACGGAACCCCCTCTCCTCCTTCCCTCCTCCGCCGCCGCGGCCGCCGCCCGCTCGCCGGCGTCATCCACGCCGGCGGCGCCCGCGCGGACGCGTCGCTGGCCGGGGTCACCCCGGCGCTGGCGCGAGCCGCCGCGGCCCCCAAGTCGTTCGCGGCGGACGCCGTGAGGGCCGGCGGCGGCGGGGAGCCCGTGGCGGCCTTCGTCTCCTTCTCCTCCGTCGCGGCGGCGCTCGGCTCCGGGGGCCAGGCCCCCTACGCTGCGGCGAACGCGCACCTCCACGCCTCGTCCGCGTCCCGCAGGGCCGCCGGCCTGCCCGACCTCGCGATCGCGTGGGGCGCCTGGGAGGGAGGAGGGGAGGGCGGGGGCGAGGGGGGGGGAGGGGGCATGGCGGCGGGCCAGCCGGGGCTCCTCGCCCGGATGCGCCGCCTCGGCCACGGCGCGCTCTCGCCGGACGCCGGCGTCGCCGCGCTGGCGGCGGCGCTGCGCGGGATGGGGGCGCTGGGCAAACCCCCCTCTTCTTCTTCTTCTTCTTCTTCTTCTTCTTCGTCGTCGTCGTCGTCGTCGTCGTCGTCGACGGCGTCGTCGTCTTCTCCCTCTCTTTCTTCCTTTGCGGAGGAGCCCCTCGCATGCGAGTTCCTCTTCGAGAACCTCGAGGTCCCGACGGGCGGGGAGAGGTTCTGGGGCGAGGTGACGACGGGGAAGAGGAAGCAGGCTTCCGACTCTCCCGCCGCTCTCCCTCCTCCTCCTCCTGCTGCTGCTGCTGCAGCAGCTCAGCAAAAGCACAAGCGAACGCAAAAGCAAAAGCAAAAGCAAAAGGAGCGAAAGGGAAAGAAGGCCTCGGCCGCGCAGAAACCGCCTCCCTCCCCCAACGCTCTTCCCCCTTCCCTGGTCGCCTCTCGAGTCGCGGAGGCCGTCGCCAGGGTCGCGGGCAGGCCCTTGCCCCCCTCGGCCCCGCTCTCCGACGAGGGCATCGACTCCCTGGGCGCCGTCGAGCTCCGCAACGAGCTCGCCGCGGCACTGGGGCTCTCCGGCGCCGCGATGCCGGCCACGCTCGCATACGACCACCCCTCGGTGGGGGCGCTGACCGCGTGGGCCGTGGCGAGGCTGCGGGCGCTGGGGAGGATCGGTGGTGGAGGAGGGGGGGAGGAGGGGACGGGAGGGGAACAAGATGAACTGGCAGAGGAGCAAGATGATTCTTCCTCCGACGACGGCGACGACATCGACCACGGCGACGGCAGAGTCATGGCGGCGGCGGGAGCAGAGGCAACAGCAACAACGACGACGACGCCTCCGATGGTGCCGCCGCCCGCTTCTCTCCCTCTCCCTCTCCCTCTCCCTCCTCCTCCTCTTCCTCCTCCTCCTCCTCCTCCTCCTTCTCCTCCTCCTCCTCCTCGCCGACCAGAGAACAGAGTCTCCGTCTTTCTCGACGCGGTCGCTGGGCGCCTCCCTGCGGCTCCGGACCTCGCGGCAGCGGTCGCGGCAGCGGGCTTCTCTTCGACGGCGGCGGCGCTGTGGTCGGGCGACGCCGCCTCGGTGGTCCCGCCCGAGCGCTGGGACGCCGACGCCGCGCTTCGCTCGCCCTCTTCTTCTTCCTATTCTTCTTCTTCTTCTGTGGCAGCAGCGTCCTCGTCTTCGTCGTCTCTTTCTTCCTCTTTCGCCCCGACCTCGACGCGCTTCGGCTCCTTCCTCCGCTCGACCGACCTCTCGGCCTTCGATGCCGCCGCGCACGGCGTGCCCGCGGCCGAGGCGGCCTCGATGGACCCGCAGCAGCGGCTGCTGCTCGAGGACGCATGGGCGCTGGTCGAGGGGGCGGATTGCGTCGACGATGCCGGTGACGCCGGTGTCGCTTTCGACGCCGGAGGCGAAGGCGGCGACGCGGCTCGCCGCTGCTCGAGGGTCACCTCGGTCGTCGTCGGCGTCGCGCGCCTCTGCGACGACGAGCTCGTCTCTTCCTCTCCGGACCCCTCGGGCCCCTCGGGCTCCTCCGACCCCTACGGCGGCACGGGGCGAGCCCTCAGCGTCGTCGCCGGCAGGCTCTCCTACGTCCACGCACTCCGGGGCCCATGCCTGACGCTCGACACGGCCTGCTCGTCGTCGCTGGCCGCGGCGCACGTCGCCGCCGCGGGCCTGCGCGCCCGCGCCGCAACGCGCGCGCTCGTCGCCGGGGTCAACGCGCCGATGAGCGCCCGCGCCAGCGGGCTGTTCGCCGCGGCGTCGATGCTGGCGCCAGACGGGAGGTGCAAGGCGCTGGACGCGGGCGCGGACGGGTACGGGAGGGCCGAGGCGAGCGTGGTGCTGAGGCTGGTCGCTGCTGCCGTCGACGAAGAGTGGCTTCCCTCTTCTTCTGTCTCGGGCGGCGGCGGCGGCGGCGGCGCAAGGGGAGGGGAGCGGCGACCTTCTTCTCTTCACCCGATCGCCGTCCTCCTCGTCGGCTCGGCCATCAACCAGGACGGGCGCAGCTCGTCACTGACGGCCCCCAACGGCCCGGCGCAGCAGCAGGTCGTGGCCGCGGCGTGCCGAGACGCCGAGAGCTATCTCGGCGGCGGAGGCAGCGCCTTTGCCGCAGGCTCCTCTTGGTCTCCTCCAGCTCCTCCCCCTTCGATCAAGCCTTCCTCGATCGCGGTGCTCCACCTGCACGGCACGGGGACTCCCCTGGGTGACCCCATCGAGATCGGGGCGGCCACGGCCGCGATGCGCCCCGCGAGGGTCCAGAGGAGGAAGAAGGAGAGCGGCGGGGACGACGGAGGAGGCCGCCTCCCCCGCCGCCTCCCCCTCCCCCTCCCGCCCCTCGAGCTCGCGGCCTCCAAGGCCTCGACGGGCCACGCCGAGACCGGGGCGGGAGCCGCGGCGCTCGCGGCGGCCGTGCGCAGGCTCCTGTCCGGCGCCTCTTCCCCTGGGCTCGCGGGCCTGCGGTCGCTCAACCCGTACGTGCGAGCGGTCGCGGAGGCGAGGAAGGGGGAGGAGGAAGAGGAACTGCTTTCTTCGTCGCCGTCGTCGTCGCCGTCGTCGCCGCCGCCGTCGTCGTCTCAAGCTTCGCCGCCGTGGTTTGTGCCCCGCTGCGACAACACACCCGCGGCAGTCTCTGCTCGTTCGTCCTCTTCTCCTTCTCCCTCGGCGGCGTCGTCGTCGTCGACGCCGACGCCGACGCTGGCCGGGGCGAGCGCCTTCGCCTTCCAGGGGACGAACGCGCACGTGCTGCTGCTCTCCGAGGAGAGCGGGGGGCGGGCCAGTGCCCGCTCCCGCCCCTCGCGCTCCCGCCCCCCCTCCGGCGCTTCCCCGCCCCCCTGCCCCTCCCGCTCTTCCTCTCCTCTGCGCCCGCTCTGGTCGCGCCGGAGGTTCGCCTCTCCCGCCCCTGCGGCGGCGGCAGGGCAGCGGCTGCAGCAGCGACTGCTCTCTCGCGCGGTCCCGGTGTCGTCGTCGTCGCTGGCCGCGGGGCGAGGCGACGGCTCGGGCGTCCCTCGGGCCGCCGCCGTCTTCGCTCGCTTCTCGACGCCGCTGTCTCCGGTGCCCTCGCTCTCCTGGCTCTGGGACCACAGGCTCGGCAGGAGGGCGGTCGCGCCGGGGGCGGCGCTGCTGGAGGCCGCGAGGGCGTCCATCGTCGCTGCCTCGGCTGCTGCTGCTCCTGGTGGTGGTGGCGTTGCTTGGGAGCACGTCGGCCTCGCGGTCGTGAGATCGGCGAGCCTCGTCTCGCCGCTGCTCTTGGGAGGAGGGCCGGGAGGAGGAGGACGCGGCTCGAGGTTCTCTTCTGCTGCCTCTGCCCCTCCTGCTTCTTCTTCGTCGTCCTCGTCGCAGCTCTCGCTCGACGTGTCGCTCTTCGGGGACGGCTCCGTCGAGGTTTCTTCCTCTTCGTCGACACGCTCCGGAGGAGAGAGCACGACGCACCTCGAGGCGACGGCATCTCGCGTCGCCGCCGTCGGTTTCGCTTCCGGCGGCGGCGGCGGGGGCGGCGGCGGCGGCGAAACACGCTCGAGCTCTCTGCTTCGCCTCCTCCCTCGCAGGCGGCAGCTCGATTTCGTCCCCGTCGTCGCCTGCGTCGCCTCTGTCGAAAGGGAGCCGAGAGGCGCCGGGATCCACGCGGCCGCGCTGGACGCGACGATGCACACGGCGGCCGTCGCGAGAAGCGGCTCGATCTCTTCGTCGTCGTCGGCGGCGGCGGCGGCGGCGCTACATGCGAGGGTGCCCGTCGCCGTCGGCGCCTTCTGGGCCGGAGGAGCGACTTCCACCTCCTCTTCGGCTGCGTCCTCGTCCTCGCCCTCGTGGACCGTCTGCCGCTCCATCCAGAGCTCGCAGGAAGCGACCCTGGGATCCTACGGCCTGCTCTCTGCCGGCGGGGGCGGGAGCGGAGGCGAGAGCGGAGAGCTCGCCGGCGTCGAGTCGCGGGCCGTCACCGCAGCCGCGACGGCGGCGGCCTCGGCGGCGGCAGCCGCAACGACGCCGCCGCTCGTCAAAGCCCCTTCTTCGGCGCCGAGTTCCTCTTACGCCGTCGTCTGGCAAGTGCATAGCGCTGCTGATGCTGCCGCCTCGGCTCGCGGAAGCAGCAGCGCCAGCAGCAGCAGCAGCAGCAGCAGAGATTGCAGGCCGAGGCGCCTCCGCCGAAGCCGAGGCGGCGCTCGCTCTTGGGGCCGGAGAAGCTCGCCGCTCTCGTCGTCGTCGCCGGCGTTTGCGGCGGTCGCCGCCGCAGCAGCAGCGCTGCCCGGCTTGCTCCGAGACGGCGGCGCCGGGCCCGACTCTGCTCACCCTCTCCTTTTGCACGACTCGGAAGCCCTCTTCTGGCCGACGGGTCCCGCCTTCCCGGCAGAGGCAGCCGCCTCCGCGGCGCTACGGGCGCTCTCGCGCGTTGCCGCAGCCGAGGGAACAGGGAGCCCCGGCAGGAGCTGCAGGAGCAGGAGCGCTTGGGCTTGCTCCGACGTCGCGCCGCCGCTTCCGTTCACTCCCCCCGCAGAGGCTGAGCTCGGCCCCGCCGTCGATGGCCCGGCTCGCGAGTCTGGAGCGTGGCTCGTGCCTCGCCTGCTTCCCGTCGTCGTTGTCGTCGTCGGAGGAGGAGGAGGAGGAGACGAAGAGGGGGGAGAGGGGGGCAGCCTGCGCTTGTTGCCGTCGCCGGTGCCGACGACGCTGCTCGTCGCCGGAGGCCTCGGCGCTCTCGGCCTGCTGACAGCTTCCTGGGCTCGCGAGGCGTCGCGCCCCCCTCCAACTTCTTCTGGGGCTCCTGCTGCTTCCTTTGCTTCCACTTCTTCCAGGCATCTCACGCGCGTGCTTCTGGGCCGCAGCGGGAGGTGCAGCTGGCTCGGAGAAGAGGACCTGGCTTCCTCTTCTGCTGCTGCTGCTCCTTCTCCTTTGCTCCTCACCGTCGCGGCGGCCTGCGACGCCGCGGCCGCCGCCGACGTCGCCGCGGCGGCAGAGGGCGTGTTCTCTTCTTCCTTGTCTTCTTCGTCTTCTCTTTCCTTCTTTCCCCCTCGGTTCACGCACGCTATCAACGCTGCGGGATCGCTGGAGGACGGAACCCTCGCCAAAGTGACCCCGGCGTCGCTGCGCTCGGCGGCAGCGCCCAAGGCCGCCGGAGCCGGCGCCGCGTTTTCCCCGGGGGCGACCGCGGCGGCGGCGACTGGCGGAGGCCGTATCGCCTATGCCTCCCCTCTCTCGGCGGTGCTCCACTTTTCTTCCGTCGCGGTGCTGCTCGGCAGCGCCGGGCAGGGGGCCTACGCCGCGGCCAACGCGGCCCTGGATGCCGTCGCCGCCGCGGCCGCTACGGCGGGCGTCCCCGCCGGCTCGGCGCAGTGGGGGGCCTGGGGAGGAAGCAGCGGAGGAGGCATGGCCTCGTCGGCGGCGGTCTCCGCGCGGCTCGCAAGGGGGGGGCTCCTGCCGATGTCCCCGGCGAGCGGGCTGGAGGCCGTCGAGAGGCTGCTCTCGGGGGCGGGAGGTTTGGGCCGGTCTTCTTCTTCTACTTCTTCTTCTTCGGCGGCGGCGGCGGCGGCGGAAGGACTCTCCCCGCCTCCTCTCCGCGCCTCTTCCTCATCCTCATCCTCCGCTGCCGTCTTTGCCGTCGGCTCGTTCGACTGGGGCAAGCTGCTCGACGAAGGAGCCAGCAGCGGCGGTCGAGCGCGGGAGCCCCTGTTCGCGGAGCTGCTCCCCAGCAGCGACGGCGGAGGAGGAGGAGGCCCAGACGCGCGCCGCCGGCGCAAGCCCTCGCCCACGAGGAAAGCCAAAAGCTCCTCCTCCGCCGGCGCTGCAGCTGCCGATGCCGATGCCGCTGCCGCTGCCGCTGCCGCTGCCGATGCCGCTGCCGCTGCCGCCGCTCGCTCTCCTCCTCGCCCTTCTCCTTCTTCTTCTCCTCCGAGGGCGGAAAAGCTCGCTTCCATCCTTGCCGAGATGTCCGAGATCGTCGCGTCGGTGCTCGGCGACGCCACATCGTCCGAGGTCCCGGCGGACGCGCCGCTAATGGCCTCGGGCCTCCTCGACTCGCTGGGCGCCGTCGAGCTGCGCAACGCCGTCGGGAGGAGGTTCGGCGTCAGGCTGCCGGCCACGGCGGCCATCGACCACCCGACGCTGAGGGCCCTGGCCGCGGAGGTGGAGAGGATGATGGCGGTGAAGGCGAGTGCGGAGGAGGAAGTGGCGACTGAGGTGGAGGAGGAGGAGGAGGGGGAGGACGTGAAGGACGAGAGCGGCGAAGGGGAAGAAGAGGAACAACCTCTTTCGATCCCGGCGCCCGTGCCTCCCTCGTCATCTTCGCCTTACTTCTCCTCCTCTTCTGCTGCTGGTTTTGCTGCTGCTTCATCTCCAATCGCCATCACCGCGTCGTGGTCGCTCTTCCCCGCCCCGCGGAACACGTCTTTGTTCTCGACTTCTTCGTCGTCGACTTCTTCTTCTTCTCCCTCGACCAGCAAGTTCTTCTCTTCCTTGGCCTCCGGGGCCGACACGGCTTCTCCCGTGCCCTTTGACCGCTGGGATGCAGACGGGCTCGTTGACGTCGCCGATGCTGGAAGCGACGCTTCTTCTTCTCCTTGGTATTCGCCGCAGGGAAAGCCCCACACCTCGTACGTCAGGCTCGGCTCGTTCCTCCCCTCCGACGACGAAACTTCGGGAGACCGCCTCGCCGCCTTCGACGCTTCCGTGTTCCGGATCAGCCCGGCAGACGCAGCGGCCATCGATCCGCAGGCCAGGCTGCTGCTCGAAGGAGTGCTGGAGGCGACGAGGGCAGACGAAGAGCGGCAACGGCGGCAGCTGTGGCGGCGCGGAGGTGGTTTTTGTTCCGTCGACGCCGGCGTCGAAACCATCGCAGCCGTCGAAAGCAGCAGCAGCAGCAGCAGCAGCAGCGGCAGCAGCAGCGGCAGCGGCAGCGTCGACAGCTCCGCCTCCTCGGCCACGGGCGTCTTCGTCGGCTGCATGTACTCCGAGTACCTCGACACCGTCCTGCGCCCCCTCGGCTGGGCCGACGGCGCCGCCGCGGCGATCACGGGCCACGGCCTCTCGTTCCTGGCCGGCAGGGTCTCGTTCGCGTTCGGGTTCGGCGGGCCCTGCGTCGCGACCGACGTCGCGTGCTCCTCGAGCCTCGTCGCGACGCACCTGGCGGTGCGCGAGCTGAGGTCGAGCCTGAGCGGCGCTGCTTTGAGCAGCAGCTGGAATGACGACGACTCCGCAGACTCGTCTGGCTTTCCGGGCAACGAGAGAGGAAGCAACGCTTCTTCTCCCTCTTCCTCCTGCTCCCGCGCCGTCGCTGGCGGCGTCAACGCCCAGCTCGAGCGGGGCACGACGGCGCGCATCTGCCTGCTGCAGGCGCTGTCGCCGCAGGGGAGGTGCAGCAGCTTCGACGCCTCCGCAGACGGGTACGGGCGCGGGGACGGCTTCGCCGTCATCGTGCTGAGGACGATGAGGACGGCGACGGAGAGGGAGAGAGACGCTGGTGCTGGAGACTCGACGGCGGCGACGGCGACGACGGCGGCGACGGCAGCGGCGCTTCGAGCGTCTTCTTCCTCGCCGTCGCCGTCGCCTCCTCCTTTCGAAGCCCTGCTTCTCGGCTCCGCCGTCAACCAGGGCGGGGCCTCGGCGGCATTGACGGCCCCAAACGGGCCGGCGCAGTCGTCGCTCGTCAGGCAAGCTCTGCGAGAGGCAGAGCGGTCGTTCCGGGCCGCTTCGCTTTCTTCGTGTTCTTCTTCCGCAAGCCCCTCCGCGAGCTCCTCTCCTCCTCCTCCTCCTCTCCTCGAGGTGCGAGCCGTCGCCGTCCACGGGACCGGGACGCCCCTCGGGGACCCCATCGAGCTCGGCGCGCTCGCTGCGGCCCTCGGCAAGACGGGAAGGGGAGGGAGCTCTGCTGCTGCTGCTGCTGCTGCTGCTGCTGCTGCTACTGCTGCTGCTGCTGCTGCTGCTCCGCCTTCCCGCGCCGGCCGCCGCCGCAGCTCCCCCCCCGTGCTGCTGGTGGCCACCAAGGCCTGCTTCGGCCATACCGAGGGCGCCGCGGGGTTCGCCGGGCTCCTCGCGGCGGCCTCCGCGGCCGCTGCCGCCGCCTCTCCGCCAATCGCGAGGCTCCGCGGGCTGAACCCGTACGTCGCCTCGGCCGCGGACGACTGGAGGGAGGCGGAGGCGAGAGCCAGAGAGCGAGGCGGCGGCGGAGCGAGCGCGACGAGCTCTTCTCCTTTCTCTGCTGCGCCCTCTCCCTCCCCCTGCCTGATCCCCCGCGGGGCCGGACCCGCAAGCGGTCTCGTGATGACGCTCTCGGGAGGTCGAGGGAGCGAAGGCGGCTACGGCAGAGGCAGCAACGACGCCGGCACTTCCGCCGTCGTCACCCTCGCGTCGGCGTCGGCGTTCGGGATGTCGGGCGTCAACGCGCACGCGGTGCTTTTGGGCAGCAATTCGGCCTCTTCTTCTTCCTTTGGCTCTTCTTCTCCTTGTTCGTTCTCGTCGTCGTCGTCGTCGTCGTCATCACCGTCTTTCATCTCCTGGAAGAGAGGCAGGGCGTGGCCGAGCCCCAAGCAGCACCCGCTGCTGCGGCTGCCGCGGAGGCTGTCGTCGCTCTCGCCGGGTCGCGTCGAGTTTGGCGTCTCACTCTCGGGCTCGGGGTCCTCTTTGTCTCCTTCTCCGCTCCTCGTCTCCTGGCTGCGGGACCACAGGGTCGCTGGCAGGGCGCTGCTTCCCGCCTCTGCGCTCTTCGACCTCTGCGCCGCGGCAGTCAGAGCCCTGGCGTGGGACGCGGGGGCAGCGGCAGCTCCGACAGGGACGACAGCGGCGGCCGAAGGAGCAGGAGGAGGAGCTTCTCGGGCTTCTTTGGCCTCCCCTTCTTCTTCTTCTTCTTCGCTCCTCTTCGCCCTCGTCGCTGCTTCCATCGTGGCCCCCTTTGATCTTGGATCGAGCGGAAGCGCGAGCAGCTCGGAGCTTTCTGTGGTGGTCCGCGAAAGCGGGAGCCTCGTCGAGGTCGTGTCGTCTGCCGCAGCCGCCGCAGCCTCGGTCGCCGCCGCCGAAATGCGCGACGTCGGCCCTAAAGAGGCCGCTGGCGCTCCCGAGAGGCGGGGACCGGCGCGGCGAGTCCATATGAACGCCAGTGTGCAGGTGCTCAGGGTCTCCGGGGTCCCCCAGGCGCCCTCGGGAGCTCGGTCAGCGCTTGCCGAGATCGCCGGTTCCAAATCGTCGGTTTCGATTTCGATCAAGCGACCGCAACCCTCAAACGAAACTGCACTTGCTGTTGTTGCAACTTCTTCTCCGCAAAGCGTTTCGAAAGATTCGCACGTCGTCCATCCCGCCCTCGCCGACGCGGCCCTGCACCTTTCCCTGGCGCTCCCTTCGGATCCGAAAAGGGGGACTCTCGTCCCCGTGGGGGCCGGGTGCGTCGTCGTCGCTGGTGGTGGTGGTGGTGGGGGAGGAGGAGGAGGAGGAGGAAGCAGGGAGCAGGAGGGTTGGGCGACGGCGACGAGAGTGCCCGGCGGCGAGCGCTTACTTTCCTCTCCTTCTTCTTCTTCTTCTTCTTCTTCTTCTTCTTCTTTTTCCCTCGTCGACGTTCGCTTGACAGCGCACTCATCGAAGACACCTGCGTTTGGGGTGGCGGGCCTGGTGGCCAAGCCTCTCATTCGTCCTTCGACTCCGGCTTCTGCTGCTTCGCAGTCGTCTCTGTTGCCGTCGCCGTCGTCGACAATTTCGCCGTCGCTTTCGCCGCCAGCTCGCCGGCGCCGCCCACGCTTCCTCTACCGCACCGAGGAGCAGGTCGTCTGCACGCTCAGACAGGGGACTGGCGGTTGCGGCGAAGGCGACGACAAGAGCATCCTGGTTCCGGGCTGGCGCGGGAGGGGCGGCCTCTCCCGGCTGCGAACGACGCGCCCTCGCTCCAGTCAGCCCTCGCCTTCGTCTTCTTCTTTTTCTTCTTCTTCTCCTTCCACCGCCGACCACCTGGGGCAGCTCCGGGAGCTCGTCGTGACCAGCGGCTCGCGCGAGGTGGAGGCCACGGTGGTGGCTGCCGGCTCGGAAAGCTTCTGCTGCAGCTCTCGCTCTCGCGCTGCTGCCTCGAGCGCTTCTTCCGCGGGCGCGCTCTCTCGCGTCGCCGCGGCGGAGCTCGGCGTCTCGGCCTCGGTCATCTCCCTCGATCCTCTCCGAGCGGAGAAGAGGAGGACCGGAGAGAACGCGTTCGCTGCCCCTACCATCCTCCTTCCGGAGGAGTTGCGCTCACCGCATGGTGCCCGCGTCGCCGGCGGAGGGTCCTGGGCGGCGGACGTTCTCGTTGAGGTCGAGGACGAGAGCGAGGAAGGCCGCCGCCGCTGGTCCTCCTCCCTTTTGTCGTCGTCGTCGTCCTCTTCTTCCCCGTCAGCGATCGTCACCGGGGCCACGGGCGAGCTGGGATCGATGACGATGCGCTGGCTCGCCCTCAGCGGCTCCCACAGCCTCACGGGTGTCGGGAGGTCCGGGGCCGCGGCTCGGGCGGCGGGAGCTGCTTGGGCCGAGGAGGCAGGGCAGAAGAAGGAGGAGGAGTCGTTGGCAGCGCTGCTGTCGTCGTCGGTGGCACAGTCGACTTCGTCCTCTTCTCGTTCTCCTTTCACTTCCGTCGTCAACCTCGTCGCCGCAGACGTCTCCACCAGGGCCGGCGCTGAAATCGCGTCTTCTCTGTCGTCTGTTCGCTACACTTTGTCGTCGTCTCGAACAACAACGAGAAGCCAGACCTCCTCTGCTTCCTCTTGGTCCTTCTCTTCCTCCTCCTCCTCTTCACCGCCGCGCCTGCTGGTCCACGCCGCGGGCGCGCTCGCCGATGCCGCGCTCTCGAGGACCGCGCCGCGCGAGGCGCGCGTCGCCTCGGCGGCCAAGGCAGGTGCGGTCTCCAGGCTCAGGTGGGCGGCCCCTTCTCCTCCGTCGTCGTCGTCGTCGTCGTCGTCGTCGTCGTCGTCGTCGTCGTCGTCGTCGTCGTCGTCGTCATCCCTCTCCTCCTCCGCCTCGCCGCTCGCCCTCGTCCCGCTGGCTTCGACCGTGCTCTTTTCCTCGGCCGCGGGCCTGCTGGGCAACGCCGGGCAGGCCGCGTACGCCGCGGCCAACGCCGAGCTCGACGAGCTCGCGAGGGCCGCGAGCAGCGCCGGAGAGCGCATCGTGTCGCTGCAGTTTGGCGCGTGGCGCAGCGCCGGGATGGCGACGACGGGGAGGAGGGGCGGCGGCGAGAACACCGGCGGCGGCAGGAAAATCGGCGGCGAGGAGATCGTCAGCGGCGAGAAAACCGGCGGCGGCGACGACGATGCCAACAGCTTGCTCTCGAGGATGGAGCGCTCCGGGATGGGGGCGCTCGAGGCCAGCGAGGGGCTCTCCGTGCTCCAGTGGGTGCTAGAGTCGGCGTCGGCAAGCATGGTCCGCGGCGCTTCCGGGTCGACTTCCTCTTCTTCTTCTCCTTCGGTTGCCGCCGCCGCCGCTGCTGACGACGACACTGCCGACGAAAACGCCGCCACCTTTGCCTTCTGCTCCTCGCTCGCTCCGGCGAGCCTCCACGTTTCGAACCTGCTCTCTGGTTCCTCTGCCGGGGAAAAGAGGAGCAAGTGGATGTTCTACAGCGAGCTCAAGGCCAAGGTTGGTGGTGGCGATGGAACGAGCAGCAGCAGCAGCAGCAGCCGTGGCATTGCTGTCGCGCCGCCGCCGCCGCCGCCGCCGAAAGTTTCTTCTTCGGCTTCGACTTCTTTTGCACCTTCTTCGTCTTCTTCTTCGCTTTCTTCGTCTCCTTCCTCATCAGACCGCCACCAACCGTGGAGGACCATGTCCTCGCTCGAGCGCAAGGTCTGGGTCGACTCCCTGGCGGCCGACGCTGCGGCCCGCTCGGCCGGCAGGCCCGTCTCCGAGCAGGAGCCCCTGCTTGCAGCCGGGGTCGACTCGCTCGGCGCCGTCGAGCTCCGCAGGGCGCTCTCGACCGCCTCTGGGCTCGACCTCCCGGCCACGCTGGCGTTTGACTACGCGACGCTGGCCGAGCTGGGGACCGCGGTCGTCCGGATGATGGCGGAAGAAGAAGAGGAGATTGGAGGTGGAGGTGGCGAAGCTGGAGGTGATGGAGTGGGAGGTGGAGGAAGCAGAAGCCGAGGCCGCGATGGCGGCGGCGGCGGCGCGTTTGCAGCGGCGGAGGCAAAAGCGTCGCCGCTTTCCCTCCCTGCTTCTTCCCTTCCCGCTCCTTCTCTTCCCGCTTCTTCTCTTCCCGCTTCTTCTACTTCCTTTTTCGCTTCTTCTACTTCCCTTCTTGCTTCTTCTACTCCTCTCCCTTCCCCTCCTTCGCTCCCTTCCCCACCTTCTCCTCCCCATCCTCCGTCAACCGCGCCTCCTCTCGCCGTGAGCCCTCTCTCTCCGACCCTGTCCGCGGCCGCGATCGCCCGGGGCTACTTCACCTCCCCTCCTCTCCGCCGCCTCGGCCGAGCGCCCGACGCGGCGCTGTCCTCGGTTCCGAGGTTCACCGTCGGGAGGGCAGGGGTCGGCGAGGTGTCTTGGCTGGGGCCCGTCGACGTCAGGGGCCTCGGCGAGCTCGACAGGCTCGTCGAGTTTGCGCATGGGAGGGTGAGCGTTTACGCTGGGCGAGGTGGGGGTGGTGGCGGTGGCGGCACCGACGAGGAAAACCTTGCACTCCCGCCAAGAGGCCAGGGGCTCAACACCCCGGCAATCCTGACGCTGCGGAACATCAGGCCGAAGAAGAAGGAAGTGGACGCCGGCGGCGGGGTCACCGGTTCTTCTTCTGATTCTACCTCTGCTCTTTCTTCTTCGTCGCTGTCGAGGCCGCCGTCGCCTTCAGCAACGGCGACGACAACTCCGGCCTCCCTCTCTTTCGAGGCCAAGCTCCGCGCGACCGCCGAGAGGGCAGGGTGGACGCACGTGCACTACGATACTGAGCGCGGCGTGTGGGTGGTCAAGGTGGCCGGGTTTTGATGATCCGTTTTTTTTTGCGTGTTTTTGTTTCGAAACGGAGAAAAGAAATTCTTGTCGTTTTTATTTCTATTATTTGCAACAAAAAGAATGAGATTGATCAGTTTGTCTCAACGTGGAATGTTTACAAAGAATAAGAGAGCCGAGGGAGAAAGCGGTCGGGGGGATCGGGCGAGACGTGGTGAGAGCGGGAGAGAGAGTTTTAGGGGAGGTTTGAAGTTTTGAGAGAGAGAGAGAGAGAGAGAGAGAGAGAGAGAGAGAGAGAGAGAGAGAGAGAGAGAGAGAGAGAGAGAGAGAGAGAGGGAGAGAGAGAGAGGGAGAGAGAGAGA
>Ga0114918_10000896_pt1 | contig 26162 bp, 27 predicted proteins | sample LantaG_FD_87015 | JGI IMG/M metagenome (GOLD analysis project Ga0114918, IMG submission 87015) | Deep subsurface microbial communities from Baltic Sea to uncover new lineages of life (NeLLi) - Landsort_02402 metaG | ecosystem: Environmental > Aquatic > Marine > Oceanic > Sediment | place...
CGGTCGCGCCCCCCCCCCCCCCCCGGGCCGTGCCGCTCCTTCTGTCCGCGGCGCCTCCCCCCCGGCTTTTTTTTTTTTTTTTTCGTCTTCGTCTCCGTCGTCTTTTTGCTTCCTTCTCCTTCTTCGACCTCTCCATCGCTCGGGTTGCTGCTCACGGTAACCCACGCGTCGTGCGCGGAGGTGACCACCCCTCGGTCGACCTCGACGACGAGCGCGTGGTGGACTGAGCAGGGGCCCGCCGCCGCCGCCGCTCCCGCTCCTACTCCCGCAGTCGCCGCCGAAGAATCTCCTCCTCCTCCTCCGACCCTCTCGACCTCGGTCCCTCCGTCGCTGTCGTTGGAGACGACGCGCCGCTGCACGGCCGACGACGAGAGATCCCTGGCGCGGGGCCAGGCTGCGGCGTTCAGGAAGACGGTGCCTGTTTTCGAGAAAAAAAAGAGAGGAAAGAAAAGAAAAGTGAGTTTTTTCCTTCCATTTTTGAAAAAAACTTCTTGAAAAAAATAAAAAGAGGAAAAGCCAAAACCTTACCCGTCTCGGCGCAGACCTCCACGGCGTTCCGCTCCTTGTACGCCGACGAGGCGTGCCTCAGACTGCGGTGCATGTGGCCAAAGGTGACCAGGCAGGGGGTGGCGGAGACGGAAGCAGAGGAGAAAGACGAAGAAGTTGTCGCCGTTGCTGCCGCCGCTGCTCCTTCTGCTTCTTCTTCATCTTCTTCTTCATCTTCTCGACTCCGCACCCGCCGGAGCGCCTCTTCGAGGTCAGGATCGCCCCAGTCGCCCCCGTCCTCCAGGAAGTCGGCGCCGCAGATGTCGTGCTTCTGCTCGCCCAGGCTCGAGGGACCGTTGTGAGCGATGAGGACGACCGCCGCTCCCTTGTCGTCGTCATTTTCGTTTTCGTTTTCGTTTCCGTTCTTTTTACCTTTCTCCTTCTCCTTCGCCTTCGACAGGTGAGCCGCGGCCCCTCTCAGGGCCCGCACGGTCTTCTCCGTCGAGTCCTCGAAGCCCTCCACGCCGTACATCTCCCTGTAAAACTGCTCGACGCGCTTGAAGTCGGGGCCTCCTTGGGAAAAGGGCCTGCCGCCGACGACGGCGAGGGTCGTTTTCTTGTTCCCTTCTCCTTCGGTTTCACCGTCTTCATCGTCAAACGCGAGCCAGGAAAAGCCCACGTGCGATCTCCCGAGGAGCCTGAGTTGCTTAGAGACGCCGGGGGAGGCCGCGGGAGGGACCAGGGGGTCGCCGCAGTTGTTTTTCTGTTCGCTCGCGGCGTTGTTGTCGTCGTCTTTGTCGTTCTCTGCCGCCGCAACTCCAGCAGCAGCAGCAGCAGCAGCCGCGGCCCGCTCCCTCCCGCGCTCCCTCCCCCTCGCCGTCATCGAGTTCCACGCGTCGTGGTTGCCGCACACCACGGCCACGCTCGGGACCTTGCTCTTTCCTCCTCCTCCGCCTCCGCGCCCCTTCTTCTCGATCCGGGCAGCGACCTTGGAGATCTCCTCGACGACGCCGACAGCCTCGTTGCCGAAGTCGCCCACGAAAGTCAATAAATCGGCCTCCAGGCACCCCATGGCCGCCACGTCCGCCTCGGACCAGGCGCCGTGGACGTCCCCGACGACGGCGACGCGGAAGATCCCGGCGCGCGGGTCGGAACGCGCCAGGAGGTCGAGCAGCTGCGAGGTCTCGGTCGAGGTCGAGGTGCGGGCGAGGTCGGCCTCCATCGCCAGGCTGATCTTCCCTTTGCTGATGCCGCCTCTGTTTCCTGCTGCTGCTGCCGGCGCCCTCGTCCTGCTTCTCTGAGCCAGAGAGAGCAGCAGGGCGCGCGATCTGGCGAGCTGGGCGCAGCGGCGCATGCGAATTTGGGCAGAGAAAGAGAGCGGAAAAAAGAAAAGAGAGAAAGAGAAGTTTTTTTTTTTTTTTTTTTTCAATGCTCGACCTCTCTCTCGAGCGAAAGAGAGAGAGTGAAAAACTCTCACTTCTTCCAAAAAAAAAATGTCGCCCCTCGGGAAGCAGCGCGGCAAGCAGCTCCGCGGCTCCCTGTCTCGCTCTTATTCCTCGGGCTCCCCCTCGTACTCTCTCCCCGACGCTGCGACCCTCGTCTACCGCGTCTTCGTCGCGCTCCTCGCCGTCGCGTGCTTCTCGGCGGGCTGGGCGTGCCGCGGCGGCGGCGACGGCGGCGGCGGCGGACGGAGCTCGAAGCCCGGCAGCGGCGGCGGCAGAGAGGAGGCGTTTCACGCGTTTTCTTCCAGCTCTTCTTCTTCTCCGCCTCGTTCGAGCCCCGCGCTCTCCTCTCTCGCTGGAGGAGGAACAGTCTCTATGGCACGGTCCACGGACACGCTGGTGGTCTACATATTTGCCAACTCGGGTAAGAAAGAGGAGGAAGGCGGTTGTCTTTTTTTTCCTTTCGTTTTCGCCGCTGCCGGCAAGCGCCGCCGAGAAAAAAAAAAACCGCCGCCTTGTCTTTTGGTCTTCCCCCTCGTTCGTGCTTTTTTGTCCCTTTACACTTCCCAACTAGCTCCCCCACGTCGGCAAACATCAAATGCGCTCCAAACAAGACAAAAAGAAAGCAAAAGGACTCCTCGAAAGTGGCCTAACCGACGCGTCGAAAAAAAACTCAAAAAACTCACAAAAAACTCTTCAACCTCTCTCTTTCTCTCTTTCTCTCTCTCTCTCTCTCTCTCTCTCTCTCTCTCTCAGACCCGGAGGCTCCCGAGAACCTCGCCTACTTCCTCCGCCACGGCCCCAAGCCCAACGACGGCGCCGAATACCTCGTGGTGGTCCAGGGCGACGACGAGGAGCGGAAGTCAGGGTGGTTTGCCGACGACGACGATGACGAAGCGAGGAAGGCGAAACGGGGCGAGAGAGGCGAGCGCAGGCCGCACTTCCCGCCCGCCGTCGAGCGAGCCCTCTCCTTCGCCTCTTCCACTTCTTCTTCTTCTTCTTCGCCCCGGATCTCCGTGCTCGCCCACGACAACGAGTGCTACGACTGGGGCACTTTCGGCTGGAGTTTAAAGCAACCCGAGGCCAACCGCAGACCTTACAGGTTCTGGGTGCTGCTCAACTCGTCGGTGCGTGGCCCTTTCATCCATCCGGCGACGAAGAGCGCCGCAGCGGCAGCAGCAGCAGCAGCCGCTGGTTCTTCTTCTTCTTCTTCTTCTTCTTCTTCTTCTTCTTCTTCTTCTCCTTCTGCCTCTTCTTCTTCTCCTTCTCCTCTTTTGGTGCCCTGGCACTCTATCCTCACCTCGAGGCTCCGAGGCAGCGTCCACGCCGCCGGCCCCGTCATCTCCTGCGAGCCCTCCCCTTACAAGGGCCGCGGGGACAAGGGGCCCTGGAGGGCGAACCCGCACGTGCAGTCCTGGGCTCTGGCCCTCGACGCGGAGGCCCTGGGGGTGCTGCGCGGGGCTTCGGCGGGGGCGAAAGAGGGAAAGGAGAAAGGGAGGAAGCCGGGGAAGGAAGGGGGAGCAACACCTTCAGACCCTTCTTCTTTTTCCTCTCCCTCTTCCTCTTCCTCCTCCTCCTCCTCCTCTTCCCTGGGCGACGGCGGCCCGCTCGACTGCGCCGCCGACCGCTGGGACGCCATCTGGTCCGGGGAGATGGGCTCCTCCCGTGCCTTGCTGGAGGCGGGAATGAACCTCGACTGCCTGCTGCCTCGGTACCAGGGCGTGGATTGGAGGCGACGGAGGGGGAAGAGGCAAAGCGTCGACGACAACGACCTCACTGTTGCCTCCTCCGCTTCCTCCTCCGACACCAACGAAGGCGACCCCTTGCACGACCCCTGGCTCTGCAACCAGCGCTTCTCGCCCACGAGGGACGGCGGCTTCGACGGGCTGACGCTGGGGCCCTTCGACCTCATGTTCGTGAAGTTCAAGAGGGCCCTGCTCGAGGTCAGGGCGGAGGCGACGGTGGCGGCGGCGAGGCTGGCTGAGTGGGAGGACCAGCGATGGTGGCAGGAGAAAAAGGAAAGGGAGGAGTTGGAAGAGAGGGAGAAGAAGGAGGAGAACGGAGGTGGAGTTTCGTCGTCATCATCGTCTCATTCCTCTTCTTCCTCTTCTTCTTCTTCTTCTTCTTCTTCTTCTTCTTCTTCTTCTTCTTCTTCTTCTTCTTCTCCTCCTCCTCCTCCCATGCGCCCCTCCTCCTCCTCCTCCACGGGCATCGACATCGTCTCGAACGCCTTCGTCAACGACCCGGCAACCCACAAGGTCCCCCGCTACGGCGCCCTGAAGAGCCGCGGCCTCGAGTGCTTCGACGCCGAGGCCTACCTCTCGGCGTCGGCAGATTTACAAAGAGCTCTGCCTCCGGCGAAGGAAAACCCCGGAGCGGCCTGGGGCCACGCGCTGGAGCACGGCCAGTTCGAGCTTAGGCCGATGAGGTTCAGGTGCTCCGCTGCCGAAGTGCCCAAGGGGATCAGGGCAGGAGCAGACGGTTTGCTGAAGAGGGGGGGTATGTTTGGCCTGAGCGAGCGCGCGGCGAGGGTGCTGGAAGAGAGGGCGGCGGAGAAGCAAGCCGGTTTGGAAACTTCTTCGTCTTCTTCTCTGCCTTCTTCATCTTTCGAGTTCCCGCTGCAGAGGGTTGATCCCGACGACGGCAGCGCGCGCGGCTCCGCGGGGCTGGCGTGGGCCTACAGCGACGGGAGGCCGGCGGGCGGAACGGAGGAGAAGGGAGCAGGAGCGAGCGGCGACGGAAGCGGAGGAGGCCGCCTCGCCTCGAGACTCCGCCGGAGCGGCGGGAGCGTCGAGACGGAGAAATAAAAGCTCTCTTTGAACTCAATCGTTTTGTTTATGTCTTTGTTCATGTTTTTTCCTGATATGATCTTGAAGTGTGTGTGCAATTAATCGAGAAGCGGGGGGAGCAAAACGAGAGAGGGGAACGCGAAAAGAGGAGTTTTTTTTTCTTCGCCGTCGCCGCCGTCCAACAACACTTTGCCGATCTCGATTTTCAAGTCTCCCCTCATTCGTCGAGCCGCTTTCCCTCGCTTCCAACTCCTCTTCACTCTATCCACTCTCTCTGCGTAGCCTCTCTCTCGCTCTACCCTCCCCCTGCATTAATCCAAAATGGCAACCCGGGGCGCAGCCAACCGCGGCGGCGGCCCGGTGACATTCGTCGGCTCGGTCCGGAAGTGGGAGCTGAGGTGGGGCGAGACCGAGCTGCCGAGCTACGGGGCGGTCTCGAGTAACCCCGGCTCCGCTCCGAGGAGGATGCAGCTGCTGCGCTGGTGCAGGAGCGGTGCGTTTTTTTTGTGGCGGAAGAAGAAGGAGACCAAAGAGAGGGAGAAACAGAGAGAGAGAGAGAAGAAAAGAGAGATTGGGATTCGATTCAAGCCAAAAGAAAAAAACTCAACCTCGACGACCTCCGTAAACACTCGACTCCAAAAAAAAAAACAACAACAGAGGAGCGCTCCGACGACGGCAACAACGCCGCGCCCAGGCACCCGAACCTCGTCCCCGTCGAGGACGCGTCGATCCCCGGGTGGAAGAGCTCGACCGGAGGGGCCTCTAACGCTGGAGCGGCGGCGGCAGCAGCTGCAGCAACGACTGCTGCTGCTCCTCCTTTCTCGGCTGCTGCCACTGCTCCCGAGGCCGCCACTGCTGCTGCCAACGGCGTTGCCGCCGTCGCCCCGACGGAGGCTGCTGCTGTCACGACCGGGGCAGCCGCGGAACCGATGGAGGAGGGAGGAGGCGCTTGATTAAAAGAGAGAATGAGGAGAGAAAAATGTAAAAAAAACAAAAAACTGACACTGAAACTTGAACTTGAACTTTTTTCTTTTTTGGATTTCGACTTTCTATTCGTCGGCGTCGTCGTCATCGTCTGTTATTGCTACAAAGAGGTGGTTGATACGTAAATGAAGATTCAGAGAATCGTCGCGAAGCGAGCAAGCAAGCGGCGAAGCTCGAAAGGGGTGGTGGTGGGAGAGGGGGTTTGGGTGAAAACTGTGAACTCGGCGGGAGAAAAAGGTGAAAAGTTTTGTTCTTTTTTTTTTCTTCGGTTCCCTTTTTCTCTCTTTCTCTCGCGCGCGCATGCGCGCGAAGATCTGATTCAACGGAGAGAATGGTAAATACGATTGTGTCAAAAATTGTGGGTGGTGTATCAAAATTGTGTGGAGAAGAAGGAAGAGGAAGAAGAAGACGAAGACGAAGAAAGGAGAAGCGAAGAAAAAAACATTCTCCGCCCTCTCTCTCTACTCTCCCTTTTCTCCTCACCGCCTCCCAAACTTCTTGTCCAGCCCCCGCGCGTAGTACCGCACCCTCTCCGCCAGCTGCGATCCGCCCAAGACACCTTCGACCCTGTCCACGGCGACGCCGTCGACGAACAGCAGCAGTGTCGGGAGCGCGCGGACGCCGAAGCGGGTCGCCAGGGCGGGATAGGCGTCCGTGTCGATCTTGACTATCTTGACGTCTCCCGCCATGCGGTTGGCGCAGTCCTGATTGGATGGAGAGAGAGAAATGAAGAGAAACGCGGTGGTCAGCAAACGGCAAGAAAAAAACCGAAGGAAAAAGAACCCTGCTTTTCGTCTCTCTCTTCGTTCTTTTCTCTCTCTCCCATCAAGAACAACAACTCCTGCTCTCTCTCCTTACCTTGACGTTCTCGCCCATGAACTTGCACGGCCCGCACCAGTTGGCGTGGAAGTCGACCAGCACGGGGACGGGCGACTGGAGGAGGGGGTAATGCGGTGGTGGTGGGCGGTGGGGGAATTTGAAGAAGAAGAAAAAGGTTAGTGGAGGAGGTTTTTTGGGTCGAAGAATTTTTCCTCGTTGTTTGTTCGTCCTGGCCAATCGATTTTCGATTTTTCCTCTCTTCGCTCTTTCTCGCCTCTTCCCCTCTTTTCTCGTACCTCTTTGATCATGTCGTCGAAAGACGTGAACGTCTTCTTCACGGCGCGGGGAGGAAGGACCGCGAGCCGGGGCAGGAGGAGAGGGCAGGAGCGGAGAGGAAGAGGTGAGACAAGGATGATGATGATGATGATGATGATGGCGACAGAGCGCACGAGTTGAGGTGGCGAGTCGATTGGTGAGCCGCTCGCTCCTCCTCCCGCTGAGTGAAGAAGCCACCGCCGCTACGCTCAGCGACCGTCCCGATGTGCTCGCCACGCTTGCCTGGCGAGCTGCCGCGGCAGCAGAGGAAGAGGCGAGAGGCATAATCGTCGCGCGCGCGCTGAGATGAAGAGAGAGACAGAACCGCTTTTTCCTCGATCGTTTTTGGTTTTTGTGGAGGTCAAGAACCTCGGCGATTTTTTTTTCGCATTCATTTTCGCTTCTCCCCTCTTTTCGACGAGAAGAAGCAGCAAGCAGCAGCATCGTCTCTCTCTTTCTTTTTCTCACTTCTCTTCCAGAACTGCCCCTTCTTGCTTCCCTGCACACGATGGTCGTCCTCTCCCGCCTCCTCGGCCTGCGGTGAGCAGCGCGATGTCGTTTTTTTTTGACGAAGGAAGAGGAAAAAGAAAAAGAGGCCATCACGATTGATTGATTGTTCGCCCTTTCTCCTTCGGTTTCGCTCAACATCATCATCTCTTTCTCCTCTCCCTCGCTCTCTCTCCCCTCGCTCTCTCTCCCCTCGCTCTCTCAACCAAATCCACCAGCCGAGATGCGGCAGAGCAGACGGCGCGCGTCGTTCTCCCGGCCATGCGGAGATGGCTCTCCTCGTCGATGGTGAGACAGCTGAAGAGGAAGAAGAGAGAGAACAACTTTTTCTTCCTTCGATTTCAATGGGGGCTTCGATCGACCTCAACACTTCTTCGACCTCAACTTCATTCTCTCTCTCTCTCTCTCTCTCTCACTCACTCACACACACACACACACACACACACGTATACACACACACACACACACACACACACACAACTCTCTCTCCCAGCCCCACGAACCCGCCGTCTTCGTCGACAAGACCACCCGCGTCCTCGTCCAGGGCATCACGGGCAAGAACGGTTCCTTCCACACCGAGCAGGCCATCGACTACGGCACCAAGGTCGTCGCCGGAGTGACCCCGAAAAAGGGCGGCACGAAGCATTTGGGAGTTCCCGTTTTCAACTCCGTCGCAGAGGCCGTGGCAGAGACGAAAGCCAACGCTTCTGCCGTCTTCGTGCCCCCACCTTTCGCCGCGGCGGCCATCCTCGAGGCAGCGGACGCGGGAGTGCCGCTGGTCGTGGCGATCACCGAGGGCATCCCCCAGCACGACATGGTCCGGGTCACGCGCGAGCTCGCCGACCGCAACGCCTCGGGCATCAAGACGCGCCTGATCGGACCAAACTGCCCCGGGATCATCAAGCCCGGGGAGTGCAAGATCGGGATCATGCCCGGGTACATTCATACTCCGGGCTCGATCGGGATCGTCTCCCGGTCGGGCACGCTGACTTACGAGGCGGTCTTCCAGACAACTGCCGCCGGTTTGGGCCAGTCCACCGTGGTCGGCATCGGCGGGGACCCCTTTAATGGCACGAGCTTCGTGGACGTGCTGTCTCGGTTCCTGGCAGACGAGCAGACGAAAGGAATCATCATGATCGGGGAGATCGGCGGGTCCGCGGAGGAAGAAGCAGCCGACTTGCTCGCGGCCGCGGCGGCCAAGGCCGGAGCCAAGGCGAAACCCGTCGTTGGTTTCATCGCCGGGGTCACCGCACCTCCGGGGAGGCGCATGGGCCACGCCGGTGCCATTGTCTCAGGTGGAAAGGGCACGGCGACGGGCAAGATCAGCGCCCTGGAGGAGGCGGGGGTGACCGTCGTGCGCTCCCCCGCTCAGATGGGCGCGGCGATGAAGAAGCTGATGGTCGAGAAGGGGCTGGCGTGAATGATGATGACGAATTTCTTCTTCTCTTTCCCAGGCCCGTTTCCTCGCCCTTCTTCTTCGTTGCTCTTCGTCTCGCATTCTCGACGTCGAGACGAGCACAGCGCGCTCTTCAGAGTTCGATTCGGTTACGTTTTAGAATCCCGTTTCTTAGTTCTTAGGTCTCGTTTTTTTCTTCTTTCGTTTTTTATTTCTTCATTCTTTTAACAACACTAAAAAACGCTCAAATTTTTAGTCAAAAAAAATCCTCTCTCTCTCTCTCTCTCTCTCTCTCTCTCTCTCTCTCTCTCTCTCTCTCTCTCTCTGATTCTTCAAACTGTGCCTCTCTCTTTTTCGCCAGCATCTTCTCTCTCATCATCATCAGTGCCTCACATCGATGTAGAGAGCGGCGCCGCTCTTGTCGTCGAAGCGCATCATCCCGGGGACGGTCGAGCGCGTCAGCCGCCCGGGAGCGTGCAGACTCGCCGCCGCGGCCCCCCTGGCCAGGGTCACGTCCTTGGGCTCATCGACGATATCCCCTTCGAGGGCGATGGAGATGAGCGAGCTGGTGGTGGTGGAGTTGGACTTCGACGCGAGCACCTGCGGCGGGCCTGCGAGCGCGAGGATCAGCGTCTTGGCCGCGCCGTCGGCGCCGGTCGCGACGAGCGTGGCCGGCGCCTTGGCGGGCAGGGCCGCCAGAGCCGGCGCCGCGCTCACCGCCTGCGGAGCAGGCCTCCCCAAATGTTGCTGCGTCGCAGCCGAGATCGAGGCCGCGAGCGGCGGAGCCCCCTCGAGCGTGACGCGGACCCTCGAGCCGGAGTCGGCCGCGCGGTCGAGCCTGGCCAAGGCGCCGAGGAAGATGAGCGTGCTCGCGGCCGCGGGCGCATTGACGGCGCCGGGGGGAGGGAAGGGCCCCTCCGTCGTCGTCGATGCAGCAGCTGCTCCTGCTCCTGCCGAGGTGCTGCCGAGCATGACGAGGGCGGCGAGGGCGACGAAGAGCGCGCGGCGCATAGGAATTGACGAGGCGCAATGAGAGAGAGAAAGAAAGAAGATGCGAAGAAGGTGTGATTGATTGGCGATCCCGAAAAGGAAGAGAGAGAAAAGAAACTCAAAACTCGTCCCCTTCTTCCTTTTCTTTTTTCACTCTCACTCTCTCTCTTTTTTGTAACAGAGGTCGGGGGAAATAAGCGATTTTTTTTCTTTGTTGCTTTGTACGTGGTTGAAGGGGAGAACCGGTGGGGAAGGGGAAATGAATAAATAAAAGAAATAACGCCTCTAAGGTCTCTAAAAGTCTCTCTCTCTCTCTGCCTCCGAGCGAGCGGCGCGCCGCGAAGAAGAGCGAAGAAGGAACCTCTCTCTCTCTCTCTGTCCATCCCCCCAATCTCCGCACCCGTCGCGGGGCAGTGAGCCCCGCCGGAAGGGAAAAAGGGGGGGATTGGAAAAAGAAAAGAGAGGAATCGACTCCTCGTTCACGCCCGCGACGACGCCGGTTCTTTTTTCTTTGTCTCTCTTTTTTTTCCTCTCTCTCTCTCTCTCTCTCTCTAAATCATTTTCTCTCTCTTCTCCAAAAAAAAGATTTCAAAAAGCTTGTAACTTTTCCTCTTCTACTTGGCAGCGATCTCCTTGGCCATCCGGTCGGCTTTCTCGATCACCTCCTTGATGTCGCCGACCATGTAGAAGGCGGCCTCGGGGAGGTCGTCGTACTCCTGTCGTTGTTGTTGGACAGAGAGAAAGGGAAAGAAAAAAGAGTGAGTTTTTTTCTTCTTCGTCATCGACCTCGAACAAGAAAAAAAAAGTAAAGAAAAAAACTTCAAAAAAACAAATTCCTCACCCCGCTCATGATCCCCTTGAACCCGGCGATCGTGTCCTTCAGGTCGACGTACTTCCCGGGCGTGCCCGTGAACACCTCCGCGACCTGGAAGGGCTGCGAGAAGAACCTCTGCGCCTTGCGCGCGCGCGAGACCGTAAGCTTGTCGTCCTCGGACAGCTCGTCCATCCCAAGAATCGCGATGATGTCCTGCAGGTTCTTGTACGACTGCAGCAGCGTCTGCACCTGGCGGGCCGTGTCGTAGTGCTCCTGGCCCAGGATGCGGGCCGAGAGCATGCGCGAGGTGGAGTCGAGCGGGTCGACGGCGGGGTAGATGCCGAGCTCGGCGATCGAGCGCGACAGCACGGTCGTGGCGTCGAGGTGGGCGAAGGTGGTCGCGGGCGCGGGGTCAGTCAGGTCGTCGGCGGGCACGTAGATGGCTTGGACGGAAGTGATCGACCCTTTCGTGGTGGTGGTGATGCGCTCCTGCAGGCCACCCAGGTCGGTCGCGAGAGTGGGCTGGTAACCCACAGCAGAGGGGATGCGGCCCAGCAAGGCCGAGACCTCCGAGTTGGCCTGCGTGAAGCGGAAGATGTTGTCGACGAAGAAGAGCACGTCCTGGCCCTCGGCGTCGCGGAAGTACTCTGCGACGGTGAGTCCCGTGAGGGCGACGCGGGCGCGGGCTCCCGGGGGCTCGTTCATCTGGCCGTAGACCTGGAATTTGGTTAGGAGGAGGAAGGAGAAGGAAAGAAAAGAAGAAGAGAAAAGAAAAAAGAGGGTGAGTTTCTTCGACGGACGCGCGCGCGCGCAAACGAAGAAACCCGATTTCGAAAAAAAAAGTGAAGAAAACAAATCTAACTCACCAGAGCGCACTTGCTCTCGCCCATCTTGTCCCCGAGCTTGTTCACGCCCGACTCGATCATCTCCTTGTACAGGTCGTTCCCCTCGCGCGTGCGCTCGCCCACACCGGCGAACACGGAAAAGCCTCCGTGCGCCTTGGCGACGTTGTTGATCAGCTCCATGATCAGCACGGTCTTCCCGACACCGGCCCCACCAAAGAGGCCGATCTTGCCTCCCTTCTGGTAGGGGGCCAGCAGGTCGACGACCTTGATGCCCGTGACCAGGATCTCCTGCTGGGTCGACTGCTCGGTGAAGGGCGGGGCCTCGCGGTGGATGGGCAGCCAGTGCTTTGCGGCGATGGGGCCGACCTCGTCGACGGGTTCCCCGATGACGTTCATGATCCGTCCGAGCGTCTCCCGACCCACGGGAACCTTGATCGGCTGGCCCGTGTTGACGACGCCCTGGCCGCGGGTCAGGCCCTCGGTGGTGTCCATCGCGATCGTGCGCACGGTGTTCTCGCCCATGTGCTGGGCGACTTCCAAGACGAGGCGCACGTCGTGGCCCTGGACCTCGAGGGCGGAGAGGATCGGGGGCAGCTCCCCTTCGCCGAACTGGACGTCGACGACGGCGCCGATGACCTGGAGGTGTTTTTGGAGTTTCGGATTCGAGGTTGTGGAGTCGCGAGATAGGTGAGAAAGACGAAGATAGGAGACGAAGAGGAGAAGAACAAGGTCGAGGTCGAGAAGTAGGGCGCGATTGTTTGTTTTTCTTTCCGTTCTTCGGCCGTCGCTTTTTTTCGGCGCGCGGCCTCTCCATTTGCTTCATCGCGTTCGTCCCAACGGCCTTCCGCTCATCTGTTTGCTCCGCTCCACCTCCCACGCTGCTGTCCTCGACGCCTGCGATAGCGACGAAGCGAGGGAGCATAGCAATTCGGAGCCGACGAGCTCGCCAAGCGAGTCGTTTGTTTTTTCTTCCTTCTTAGCTCGCGATCGTTCCTTTTTCTTCTTCTTCGTCCTCTTTTTTCTTTTTTCATCGCGGCGGCCCCTGGCGCTTGCTCCCTTCGGAAAGGATTTCAGCGGCCTTGAACCGCTCGCCTGCGTCCCCACTCCAGCTCACGCGACGCATCCCGTCACGGACAGCTCCTCGGCGTCGAGAAAAGAAGAAGACATGTGCACCTTGGCGTCGAAAGACGGTCCGCAAAAAGCACGAAGCAAAGAGAGAGGAACAATGGCAGCCCTTGCAATCGTCGCCTCTTTTTTTTTTTTGCTCTTTGCTTCCGCTCCAGGCTCCATCTGTCCTCCGCATCCACCTCTATATCCTCCTTACCTGCGTAACCTTGCCCGTGGCGACGCCCGAAGCGGCGACGGAGGAGGCCGGGGCGGCCTCGGCGGCGAAGCCGCGGAGCGCCTAGCGGAAGGGCGCGGAAGCGGCGGCGGCGGACTTGGTGGCCGTCTCGGCGAGCACGCCTCCGCCGGTCGCTGCGACGCGCGGGAGCGCGTGCCTGGCCGCCGTGGCCGCGGCGCGCGCGGCCAGACGTCTCAGAGCAGCCGCGCTGGACGACATGCTTGGGGGAGGGAAAGAAGAGTAAGAGGTTCTTTTCAAAAGGGTGAAAAGAGGAAAAGGAAATCGAAATTGTGGAGAAGAGCGAGGACGAAGGAAGCGAAAAAAAAAAAAAAAACGCTCGAAGAAAAAAGACCTCGCCTCTTTCGTCTCTTCCTCTTCCCTCTCTCCGCTCTCCCACCAGAAAGAGAGAAGAACACATACGTGGGACAATCGAGACAAAGGGCTGGTTACAAATGAATACAGGTTTATATAGAAGAAGCGAAGAAAAGTGCGAGCAGTTTTTTGAAAAAGACGAAGAACGAAAACAACAGCAAGAACAAAAGCAAAAAAAAGACCTCTTTCTTTTTCTTTCTTCCTCTCAGTTCTTCTTCGAGGAACTCAAGCAGTTGCCTCCCGAGAAGCAGACCGACGCAAACACCACCAGCAGCAGCGAGGCGATGAGAGCCCCGACCATCAGACGCATCTTCATGTTCTGTTTTTTTATGGAAAGGGTTTTTGAGGTTGGGAAAGAGAGAGAAGGAAAGAAAGAGAGATGAAGTAAGCGTTTTTCGGTTTTTCGTTTTTTTTTTCTTCGCGTCGACCGAAAGAAGAAGAAAAAAAAACCTTCTTCCCTCTCTCTCTCCCCAACTCAAAAAAACCAAAAACCAAAAACCAAAAACCAAAAACTCACGTTCCACCACATCTTCTGCCTCAGCGCCCTCCCGCTGGCCTGGAACCTTGCCGCCTGGTCCCGCAGCCCGTCCGTCTTGTCGACCAAGAGCTCGATCCTCTCCCCGCGCTCGAGGACTCGCTCGATGTTCTCGACCATCACGTCCCGGACCGCATCGACTTGTCTTTGCACCGAGGCGACCTTGGAGGCCGACTCCGGGTGCTGGGAGGCGTACTCTGCGGCGAGAGCCAAGCGAGGCCCGAAGGTCCTGTCGAGGGCGTGAGCCGGCATGGAGGCCAAGGAAGAAGCGGTGAGGTTCTCGTTGCGCGAGTGGAAGTCGGCGGCGACGCGCTCCAGGAAGGCGAAGGGCAGAGCTCGACCGGCGCTCTCCGAAGAGACGGCGCAGAAGGTGAGCCCCGTGGGCCCTGGCTCGGCGAGGAAGTTGAAGAGGTGCCTGTCGCAGTTGTAGGTGAGGCGGGCGCGTTGCTGCTGCGAAGAAGGAGAGGAAGGAGAGGAAGAGGAAGGAGAAGAAGAAGAAGAAGAAGAGGTGACAGCCGGGATGAGGCTTCCGCTGGCTCCTGCTGCTGCTCCGTTGGCTCCGGGGCGGGCCGCGACCTTGTCGAGGCACTGCATCGCGATCTGTGAGATGGGGTAAAGGGGGAAGCGTCGAGGCGGGTAGAGAAGAGGGAAGGAAGAGGGAATCAACGGAGGAGAAGGTCGAAAAAAAAAAAGACCCATCGCATCGCTCGTCGTTTGACCATCGCTCCTTCTTCTTTCCATCTCTTTCTCTCTCTCACTCTCACCTGCGAAAAGTTGCCCGTAAAGTTGCCCGAGTGCTCGCAGAACACCGTGGTGCCCCTGGCGACGAAGGAGTAGATGATGACGGGCGTAGCGCTCATGGTGGAAGGCGCGGGAAAGAAGAAGGAGAAGAAGAAGTTTTTTTTCCTCTTTGTGGAAAACGAAGAAGACATAAAAAAGTGAAGAGAAAAAATCATTTTCTGGCTTCCCCAATTCCTAGCTTTGTTGACAGCTTCGATTTGCAATCGGCGACCATCTCCGAAAAGCTTCCTAGCAGCACCCCACACCCTCGCGATGCCCTCCAAACACGCATAAGATGAACCACGCCATCAGCGAGGTACGTACCGTCACAGTCGATGTTTCGTTCGAGGCCTCGAAAGTGCCAGAATATGGCGCGGCGCGATGGCATCGCGCCGCGCTCGGTCGATTCGATGTTTTTTTTCTTCTTGCTCAACCTCCTCTTCTTTTTTTTTTATTCTCTTTCTCAAAACCTCAAAAACACACAGCCCCGAGGGGGCAAGCCTGCTGCAGCAGCGCCGCCACCGCCACCAGCGTCGTCACCGGCCCCGGCGACGCCGTGCTCGTCGTCTGCTGTTGCAGTAGCTGCAGTCGTAAGCGCTTCTCCCATCACTCCAAACACCGCCGCTCCTTCTCCTCCGGGCAAGGTCCTGCTGCTCTCGTTCGACCAAGCCGAAGAGCAAGGCGGTCCCTCCACCTCCTCCTCCTCCGCTCTCTCCTCGATCACGATAGAGGCCCTCCACGCCATGCTGTCCAAGTACGGCAACCTCCACAAGGCGACGCTCTTCGACCGGGGGGCGGGACTGCAGGCCCTGGTACAGTTCACCCACCCCGCCTCGGTTTCCGCTGCCGCCAGGGACCTCGGCGGCGCGGGCAGGCCCCTCCCCGCGGCGGCGCTCCCGGTCTCGAGCCCTCCCGTCGTCCGCGCCTTCCCCAGCAGGCACGCCGATCTGAACGTGCGGTTCCAGAGCCACAGGTCGAGGGACTTCCTGGACGAGACGCTGCCGTTCGGGAGGGCCGGGACCGGAGGAGGCGGCGGCGGGGCCGTCGCTGCCGCCGTTGGTGGAGGTGGAGGTGGAGGAGTTGTTGCTCCTGCTGCTGCAGCTGCTGCTGCTGCTGCTGCTGCTGCTGCTGCTGCTGCTGCTGCTGCTGCTCCCGCGGTCGTCGCCGCCGTCCCCGCTTCTCCGAGGCAGCAGGTGGTGCCGCAGGCGTCTCCAACAATGGCAACTCCGCCGCCGACTTCCGGAAACGTCCTCCTCGTCGCGTTCGAAAACTCAAACGCAAACGGCGAAAGAGAAACTCCTCCTCCTCCTCCTCCCCCCTCGACGACGACGACGACGTCGACGACGACGGCGACAACCGGAACCGTCTCCCCCGTCTTGCTGGGTCGGGTGTTTGGTGCGCACGGCCTCGGGGTCGCGAAGGTCTCCACCTTCAGGCGCAAGGGCCAGCCGCACGCGCTGGTGCAGATGCGGGACTCGGACTCCGCGAGGATCGCGCTGGAGGCGCTGGAAGGGAAGGCTCTGAGAGGAGGAGAAGAAGAGGAAGAAGCCGACGAAGAAAGCGACGACGGCGACGACGGCAACAAGAGAGTGCCCTCGGCCTTTGCGGCGCTAGCGAGCCCGCCACCGCCGCCGCCGCTCATGATGCGAATCTCCTACAGCGTCCACTCCGAGGTGCGTGTGCCTCCCGGGGCGAGCTCGGACAAGGCGATCGATTTTTTGACGCGAGGAAGCGGCGAGAAAGAAGGTGAAAAAGAAGAACTCTTGAAAACTTCTTCCTCTTCGTACCTCCGAGACGTCGCCGCGGCCGAGGCCGCGGCCAGGCACGCCGAGGAGGCTGCCGCCGCGGCCGCTGCCGCCGCGAGGGCGGCCTCTGCAGCTGCTGATCGGCTGAAGAGGTCTTCATCGTCGACGGCGAACGCGGCGGCGGCTCCTCGCAACGGGAACAACAAGCGGCCCGCGACCGCGCCGCTGCTGCTCGTCTCTCGCGTGAGCAGTGGAAGAGGAAGCGGAAGTCGAGGGCAGAACAACAACAACACCAACAATCGCCAGGCGCACACCAGCGACGCGCACAACAAGAGGCCCGCGTCCGCGTCGCTGATGATGCCGCGGATGAGCAGTGGCGGCGGCGGCGGCGGAGGTTGGCAGCAGCAGCAGCAGCAGCAGCAGCAGCAGAATCAGCAGGAGCAGCCGTGGAACGTGCAGAGGCCCTTTTTCTCTCCGGCTCCTCCGCCGCAGCCGCAGGCGTTCTACAACCAACCTCCTCCTTTGACGTTCATGCCCGCGCAGCAGCAGCAGCTCCAGCAGCTCCAGCAGCTCCAGCATCAGAACCAGGAGCTCCAGCGGCAGCTGCTGCTCAGCCGGCAGCAGCAGCACCAAAACCAAAACCCGCAGCAGAATCCGCAGCAAGGCTTCTACCCTCCTCCGTTCCCTCCTCCGCCGCACTACCAATAGAGAGAGATAAGATCTCTCACCTTTTTTTTTGTAATTACTAGTTATAATAGAAATTGAAATTGAAAGATATAGAGAAAGAGAAAGAGAGAGAAAAAGAAGGGAAGAAAGAAAGACGAAGTTTTTCCCTTCCTTTTTCTTTTCACTCGCTTTCTCTCGCTCTCTCTCGAAAAAACTAAAAATGTTTTTTTCCCCATCTCACTTGAAGCCTCCAAACACGCGGTTGATAAACTTCTCCGCCTTGCCCGGGCCTCCTCCGGAGACAGCAGCAAACGCTCCCTCGCACTCGCCGCCGACGCATTTGGCGAAATCGTCCCAGCCTCCTTTGTCGTCGACCTCCTGTTTTTTTTTTTTAAATTCATTTTTCGTGAGCGAGAAGAGGAGCAGCGCACCAACGACGAGAGCACCCTCCGCGACCTCTCTTTCTGTCTCTCTCTCTAAAAAAACTCTCACCTTGTAGGACCAGTACAACAGCCCCGCGTACCCCCTCTCCCTCGCGTTCCGCAGCAGCGCCGCGGCGGAATATGTTTGGAGCAGGTTCGCCTGCGCCTCGCCGATGATCAGGGGCTTCTGCCGTTGTTTCTTCTGCCCCTGCCCTCCGCTGCAGCCTCCCCCTCCACAATAGGTCTCAGGCTGGTTGACGAACGGGTCGATCTCCTTCTTCATCCAGGGGTAATAATGCGTCTGCCCGAAATCCAAAAAGCTCGCCGGGTCGCCATTGTTGGAGGCCACGAGCGCGTCGTCGCCCCAGAAGTCGCTGCACCAGCTCGGGCGAGTCTCGGTCTTCTCCCACGACCACTTGACCGAGGCGGAACCCACGGTAACCAGCGTTCCGGGCCCTCCTTCGTTGTGGACGATGGAACAGGCCCGGCCGATGAAGGTCCGCATCGCTGCGAGCGGGATCTTTTGAGTTGTCGTGGCTTCGCCAGTCTCGGCGACGCACCACTCTGGTTCGTTAAAGATATCCCACGCCGCGATCGCAGGGTGAGCTCCGAACTGCTGGATCAGGGGCCGCAGCGCGTTCTCCATGAACGCGTTGGCGAGGTTGGGGTCCGTGAAGAGCGCGCCGTGCCCGCCCTGTTGCGGAGTGGGCTTGTCCGTCGGCTTTGGGATGTTCATCGCGATGAAGTCCCAGAGCACAGGCATGACTTTTATGTTGTGCTTGGCGGCTTTGCCCAGCATGTCCCCGAAGTCGGCGAAGAAGTCAGGGTGGATGCCCGTGGTCAGGGAGCGCGTGGCCGGGGTGGAGAGGTCGAAGGACGGGCTGGCCCTCCCGTCGCCAAAGACCCAGAGGCGGACGCAGTTGGCGCCGCGGGAGGTGAGGTCTGCAAAGGCGGCGTCAAAGGCCTCCGGTTTGTACCCGCGGCCCCAGGCGCAGGGGCCGTAGTCCCAGCCGTAGTTGATCCAGGGGAGGTTGGCCCCCGTGAGGAAGCCGAGCGAGCCAATGCCGCCAGAGTCCATTTTTGGAAAAAAGAAGAAGGTCGGGGTTGAAGAAAAGAAGAAGGAGCAGAAGGAGAAGGAAAGCGGCCAGCGAGCGAGCGAACGAATGGGGAAAAAAAGTCTAGTTGTCACGAACGATTTTGGAGAAAAAACTGTTGAGTCGGAGAGAACAAAAAGGGGTCGATTGAGATCTTGGTTTGAGTTTTCGATCAGCTCGCCACTTGGGTCTCAATGCGCTTTATATCTTGTAGCGAAAGGTGGATGATTAAAAGCGTAGATGAGAGGCGAGCGGGCGATTTGGAATTCGATGGAGGTTGCTTGCTTTTTGTTCTTTTGTTTCGAGAAAAAAGTCTGTGGTGGAGTTCACTTTCTTCTTCGTTTTTCGCAAATCGCGACGCTCGAAGGTTTCTATCGAAAACGAAATCCGTCGAGCCTCGCCCCGTCTCCCAAAAGCAGCAGACAACTCGACAGAGACGAGACAAGTATGCTCGGCTCCGTCCTCGGCGCGGTAAGCTAACAAAATAACATAAAAAATACGTCGATTTGGGACCTTTTCTTTCCGTCGTTTCTTCAATTTCGACTGTTACGACCTCTTCCTCATCTCTCTTTTTCTCTCTCTAAAAAAAAAACCAACAAACAGGCCTCGGGCATCCTCGAGGGGCTCTACCTCGAGGCGTCGCGCACCCTGAAGAAAAGCAGCAACATGAAAACTGCAGAGGCGGCCGCGATCAAAGCGGCAGAAGAAACGGGAGAAAAAACGCCTCCGCTCCCGCCGTCCTCTCGCCCTCCGCTCGCCCCTCCCTCCTCCTCCTCCTCGCAGCGGGAAAGAAGACGCCGAGGCCCCGACGATGACGACGACGCCAACGTCGCCCAGCTACTCCCGATCGTGCTCCTGGGCCCCAGTGGGATCGGGAAGACCAACGCGGCGAGGGCCTGGGCGAACAGCGGCGGCGGCGGTGCTTCTGCTGCTGAGGAGGAGAAGAAGAAAGACGACGGAGAAGAAGAGAAAGAGCCCGAAAAAGAAGAACAAGGAGAAGAAAACAACAACAACGACGCTGCCTCGACTTTGCTTCTTCCCTCGACGATCGGCGCCGACTGCTTCATGCGGACGATGACGCTCCCGGACAGGAGGCGCGTGGCTGTAGCTCTGTGGGACTGCGGCGGAGGGAGCGGCGAGGAGGAGGAGGAAGGCAAAGAAGGAGAAGAAGGAGAAGACGACGACGAAAAAAAAGGAGAAAAGTCTCCGTTTTTGGACCCGAAAGCGACCTGCATTTCGCTCGGCGCGGCGTTTTTCGCCGGGGCCCGTGCCGTCATCCTGGCATACGATGCCTCCGGCGCGGAGTCTTCTGATTCAGTCGAGCTGTCGCTGACGAGCTGGATGGAGGCCGCGGGGGCGCAGCTCGGAGAAGGAGGCGAGGGGCTTGCTCCTGCTCTTGCCCCTGCTCCTGCACTTGCTCTGCCGCCGGTCGTCGTCGTCGGGCTTGGAGGAGGGAACGACTCCGCGGAGGCAACCGCCGCGGCGTCTCGCTGGGCCGCGAGCCGCTCGCTACGCCACTTCGGGGACCTCGCCGCCGCGGCCTCGGCGGCGACGCTGCTGGCGCTGGAGTCTGGTTCCCGCGGCGTCGCGGACTCCACGGGAGCCGGGGCGGGAGCGGCGGGGGACTCGGCGGCCGACGCCGCCGAGGCACTGGGGTCGCTGAAGTGCCTTGGCGGCGGAGGAGAGAGGAAGGAGAAGATATCTTCCTCTTCTCCTGCTGTTGCTTCGGTTGTGGCGGTGGCGGCAGTGGCAGGAGGAAGAGCGGGTCGGGAGTGAAATTTTCTAAATTTTCAAAAAAAAATCTATCGGCTTCAGAGTTCGACGTTTTTTCGGCTTTGCTCTCTCTTCTCTCGCTCGTTCTACAACTCTCGTCCCCTCGACACGGCGCCTCTTCTCTCCGCCTGTTCGCCCTCTCGCCCCTCTGCCCGAGGCGGCGACTCTCAGCGATTGCAGCTGTTCCTCGCCACTGCCTGATCTGAACAGAAACGACAAAAGCACGCCGTTGAAAAAGAAAGACGAAAACCAAGTCGATGAAATCTTGATCCCGAGAAAACCGGCGGCTCGCGTTTCTTTCGTCGGTGGCGACGAAAGTCCAGGAGGGGCCAAGTCCTTCGTTGGCTTCAAGTCCCAGCTCCGCTTTCTTCCAAAAACCCTCGCGATGGAAAACAGCAGCAGCGTCGCGCCTGTCGTCAAGCTGCGCGTGTCGTACGGAGGCGGCTTTGTTCTGGGTGCGTTCTTTTTCCTTTTCGTTTTTTTTACGACGACGATGCTGATGATGGACGTCGGTTTTTTTTTCCGTCGTCGTTTGTTTCGCTTATCGAGAAAGAATCCATCTCCGCTCTCCTTTTCCGCGGCGCCGCGCCTCGCACCGCCCTTGCGCGACTCCATTCCGCCACCCAACCTCCCCGATGGGGCGCCTCACATCACCGTTCTTCGAGAAAGAAACGAGAAGAAAGGCCCCGCAGCGGGGGTCATTCGTCGCATTCCATCGACCTCTTCTTTTTTCTCCTTTCGCTCATTTTTGTTTTTCAAAAAAAAAAAAAATTCGACCCCTCCTTCACAAAATCCCAAAAAAGGCCCCGACGACCTCTGGCGCTACACCGGAGGCTCCACCTTCCTCGAGTCCATCCCCGCAACCGGCTGCGGCTACGCCGAGCTCGCCTTCCGCCTCACCGAGAAGGCCGGCAGCGCCGCGGCGATAAGGTACCAGCTCCCGGGAGAGCCGCTCGACCCCGACGCGCTGATTTCGGTCGCCGACGACGCCGACGTCGCGGAGCTGTGCGGGGAGTTTTTGCGCGGGGCCGCAGCCGAGGAGTCGAATGCGAGTGCTGCTGCGATGGCTGCTGCTGCTGCTGCTGCTGCTGCTGCTGCCGCGTCGAGGCCGCAGTCGCCGGCGAACGCGGAGGTGACGGCGACGAGCAGCAACAGCACCAACAGCAACACCGCAGCCGGCCCCGGGAGCAGCAGCAGCGGCACCTTCCGCCTCCGCGTGCTGCTGTTCCCGGCGACAGAGGTGCCGACGCTCTCGGCCGAGGAGATGGACGACGGCAACGCCTTCTTCGAGGCCAGCAAGCAGAAGCAGCACTTGGGGTCGGCGTTGGCCGCTAGCATTAGCTCCAATACTGCCGTCGCTCCCCACTCCACCTCCTCGGCCGACGCCATGCCCCGCCGGCTCTCCTCCCCTTCCTACTCCTCCGCCTCCGCCTCCGAGCACGCCTTCCACAATAGCAGCATCAACGCGAACGGGGCCACGCCGCCGCCGACGATGACCGACGCCGAGGAGCAGGCCGCGGCGGCCGAGGCGGCGGTCGAGGAGATGGCGTGGGAGGACGGACTGAGGGAGCGCCTGCTCCGCGCCACTTCCCGCCCGCTCTGGGGCGCCGGATCGGGAGGAGGAGGAGTGAATGGAAACCTCGACGATGGTGAGGACGAAGCCATCAACAACGGACCCTCGTGGACGGAAGCCGCCTCGGCGATGGCGCCCTTGCTGCAGTCGCTCTCGCTCTCCGGGGCTGGGGCTGCGGGCAGCAACAACACCAACTCTGCTTCTTCCGCCGCCGCCTCCGCCTCCGCCTCCGCGTGGCCGCGCGTGCCGACGCCGCCGGTCCCCGTCCCCACCTCCCCGATGTCGATCGCGGTGATGCAGCAGCATCAGGGGGCGGCATGGGGAAATAACGCCGGCGGCGCGGAGGAGGAAGCAGCAGCGGCAGCAGCAGCGGCATGCAGCTGGGACGAAGTCGCCGAGCCTCCGTCCGCCGCGCTCGCCGCGGCGGCCTCGGCGCTGCTCCCGACCGGGGGCACCCCGACGCCAGCCCCAGCCCCCGCCGCTCGCTTCTCCACGCCGGGTGAGCAGAAGCAGCAAAAGCACCAGAAGCAGCAGCAGCAGCAGCAGCAGCCCGACTTCTTCTCCGTCGCCGCGACCTCGCCGCCGCCCCTCGTGACCGCGACCTCTGTCGCCGAGGGCCTCCCTTCTCACATCTCGATCTTCGGCGCCGAGGAGCTGAGCGAGGGGGCCGCGGCCGCGCTGGCCGCCGCCGCCGCGGCCAACGCACAGGAGGAGGAGGAGGAGCGCCTGTCGAGGCGGGGCAGCGGGAGCAGCGGAGGCGGCGGAGGCCGGAGCGGGAGCGGGAGCGGGAGCGGTAAAGGTGGAAACGGAAACAGTGGAAACAACACTGCCGGAGGCCTCTCGACGGCGTTTGCTGGAGGAGGCACCCCAGGCCCTTCCCGCCTCGGGCCCAACAGGCCCCTCTCCTCCGCCGTGCGCTCGCACGCCCTGCCCGACGTTGCCACCGACCTGGCGTCCCCGGCGCCCGTGCTCGGCGAGAGAGGAGGGAGCGGCAATCTGACGCCCTTGGGAGTCGGGAGGATCCGCGCGCGGCGGCGGACGGCCGACGACGGCATCAGCGTCGGCGGAAGAAGGAGAAACCCTGGCGGCCACAGCGACAGCGACGACGACGGCGAGATCGGTGCCAACGGCAACACCATGACGGGCCCGGGATCCCCTGCGGCCGCCCTGGGCGCCGTCGCGGCGCACCGCGTGCCCGCTGCGCAGGTCAAGGTCGAGCGCGTGATCGGCGAGGGCGCGTTTGGCGCGGTCTCGCTCGCGTGCTGCCCGACGTTTGGCCGCGTCGCCGTCAAGTGGCTCAAGCACGGCGGTCGCAACAGGAAGGAGAGCGAGAAAGGAGGAGGCGTGAATTCCAAGCTCCACCACCAGCACCACCACCTCCGGAACAACGCGCCGCCCGACGCCGCCGCGGCCTCCTTCTGGCGCGAGGCCGCGACGCTGTCCGGGCTCAACCACCCAAACGTCTTCCGCTTCTACGGCGTCGTCGTCGCCGACGGTTCCGAGATCAACGGCGGCGGAGGAAAAGATTTGGCAGCGAAGGAAAAACTCTCAACCTCCGAGCGGCCCCCGAGCCCGCCTCCGGCCGGCTCCGTCGTGGGTATCCTGACCGAGTTCTGCGCCGGGGGCTCCCTCGGGGACCGCCTCCGCTCCGGCAACTACCGCGAGCAAGCAGCCTCGGCCGCGGAAGAGGAAGAAGAGGAGGAAGAAGAGGAACGAAGGCGAAACGGAGCGACGACCGCATTCAACGCGAGCGACTGCGACAGCGACGACAACGGCGACGGAGCCTTCGACGGCGGCGCCTCCTCCGCCGACGGCGGCGCCCGCCGCCGCCGCCAGCGCGAGCTCGAGGCCCGCCGCCGCCAGCAGAGGCAGCAGAGGCCGCGCTGCCCGCCGCTGCCGCTGCGTACCAGGGCCGAGCTGGCCCTGGGCGCCGTGTCGGGCCTGGCCTATCTGCACGAGATGCGCGTCGTGCACTTCGACCTCAAGCCGGACAACTTGTTGCTGGATGGGCCCCTGATCTTACCGGGGGAGGAAGGAGGGAGCTCGAGCTCGATGGCGACCCCGGCGGGCTCGAGCAGCAGCAACAACAACAGCAACGCGACTCCGACCTCGGGCGCCGCCGCCGTTGCTGCTGCAACTCCCGCCGTGCCCTCTTCGTCTTCCTCCGCTGCTGCTCTTGCTGCCGCTTCTTCTCCGGCGACCCCTGCTGCAGCCCCCGTCGTCGTCCTCGCCTCTTTGATCAAGACCCCGGCCGTCAAGGTCGCAGACTTTGGCCTCGCCAAGCACCGCTGGTCCTCGTCGAGCGTCGTTCCAGGTTAGTAAGGAGAGAGAAGGAGAATAGAGAGGGACTTTTCCCCATTTTTTTCCAAAAAAACGTAACCTCATCTCAAAATCCTCTCCTCTCTCCTTCTCTCCTCTTCTTCTTCTTCTCCTTCTCCTCAGGCGTCAAGGCCCTCCGCGGCACGCTCCCTTACATGTCCCCCGAGCTCGTCGCCGACCCAGACGGCGTCACCGAGAAGGCCGACGTTTGGTCCATGGGCGTCGTCCTCTGGGAGGTCGCCGTGCGCAAGCCGCCGCACGCGACGCTTTCGCCGCAGGAGATTGTCCGCGGCCTCATGAGCGGGTCTCCCTTGACTCCGGCGATCCCTTCGTGGGTCGAGCCCGAGTGGCGGCACCTGATGGAAGCCGCCTGGGACCCGGTCCCGAGCAGGAGGCCGAGCTTCAGGGAGCTCGGGGAGCAGCTGCGGCGGATCATCGAGCAGTGCGACGCCGAGGAGGCGGAGGAGGTGGAGAAGGCCAGGGCGGCGAATGCCGCCGCCGCTGCCGCTGCCGCAGCGGCGCCAAGTTGAAAGACTCCACTTTCTTCTTCTTCTTTCTTCCAAACACCAACCAACCAACCAACCAACCAAAACCATCAAACGAGTCGCACGCGCGTTCAAGTGTGCATCATCACTTGAACTGTCGTAGAGGCGGCATGCTTTAGTTCAGAACTGCACCCCCCACCACCCACCACCCAACAAATCAAAACAAAAAAAAACACCAGAAAAAAAATACAAAAAAAATTCTTTTTTTCGTTTCCGTCTTTTCCGTTTTTCCTTTTTTTTATCTACCTTCAGCGCGCTTCCACGCTTTTCCCTCTTTCCCTTTTTTCTGAGAGAGCGAGGCAAAACAATTACAAGCCTAAGCCTAAGCCTAAGCCTAAGCCTAAGCATAAGCCTAAGCCTAAGCCTAAGCCTAAGCCTAAGCCTAAGCCTAAGCCTAAGCCTAAGCCTAAGCCTAAGCCTAAGCAGCAGCGCCTCCCCTTTTTCCCCAGGGCGGGCGCACTCGATCGAGGATGACGTCCTGACAGAGGCGGGCGTGGAGCGGCTGTCGCTGGCTGCTGCTGCTGCGGCGGCGGCGGCGGCGAAAGAGAGGGAAGAAGGGAAGTGAAGAAGTGACGGCGGCTGTTTGCCAAAAGCTGTTGCAACGTCGATGAATGCGGAAGAAGAAAAAGCAACTTTTACACTCTCTTCGTCTTTTCCATGCTACAACGGCACAACAACATAAAAAACACTGCAGTGGTCATCGTCGTTGTGGTCAAAGAGCCAAAAATAGAAAGAGCGGAGCGAAAAAAGTCTCTCGCGGTCTTCCGCGCCCCTCCCTCTCTCCTTGCCGCCGTCAAGGCGCAATTGGCCGAGGGGGTGATGAAAATGAAATAGTAAAAATGAAAGAGGAAAAAGAGAAAGCATGTTTTAACTCATTATGTGTGAATATGCAACCACGAATTGTTCGGTCCCGCAAAGGGAAGAGCAGAGAGAGAGAGAGAAAAAGAGAGAGGGAGCCGCGTGCCGCGTGGCCCGGAAAGGGGGGGAAAAGAAAAAAGGTTACGTCGAAAAAAGTCACGGGTTGAAACTTGGTTTTCTCTCGAGAAAGGGAGAAAACCAAGTTTCTTTTTCCTTGTTTGAGGCCCAGACCCCCCCATCCGGCGCGAGCTGCCGCGTCAATCCCATCTGTCTCCCTCCCTACTTGCCGCACGAGTTGCACGAGCCGGAGCTGGAGCCGCACTGCGGGGCGTAGATGCAGGATCCTGTGTAAAAAAAAGATTTCGGAGCGGATCGAAGGAGTGAAAAGAGAGAGGAAGAAAAAAGTGAGACGAAGTTATTTTTATTTTTCTTGAGGTGACCTCGACCTCGGAAAAAAAAGGCCAAACTTTTTTCGTCTCACCATACGAAGGGTCGAAGTACTCGCACGTCTGGCACGTCTGCTGGATGCACTCGCCGCCGGATGCACTCCAGCCCGGATACTGGTCCATCCCGACGCACTGATTTTTTTTTTGAATAATTAAAAACGGGATTGAGTGTGTTCAAGTGTAGGGAGAGAGAGCGGAGAGAGAGAGTTTTTTTTTTTTTTTCCGGTGTCGCGGAAAAGGAAAAAAAAAACGAAAAACAACCCCACCTGCCCCCCGCGCCCCAACGCGCAGACGCAGCCGCAGCC
>Ga0114918_10000897_pt1 | contig 26159 bp, 47 predicted proteins | sample LantaG_FD_87015 | JGI IMG/M metagenome (GOLD analysis project Ga0114918, IMG submission 87015) | Deep subsurface microbial communities from Baltic Sea to uncover new lineages of life (NeLLi) - Landsort_02402 metaG | ecosystem: Environmental > Aquatic > Marine > Oceanic > Sediment | place...
GGCAAAGCTTGTTGGTCGCAATTTGTGTCTATATCTATCGTTATATTGAGTGTGTTATTTTCCCTAGAGTAATTTCCATATTGCATACCATTATAAAAATATGTTTTATTAGTGACACAATTATAATCATCGTATTCACAGCTACCGTCATCTTCATCTACTCGCTCGTTGTAATTTTTCGCCTCTATATCCATACACCCATAAATTGTTTCATTGGTCTGGGTCTGGTTGTTATTAGTGTTGTTATTGACTGGGCCGCCAAGAAATTGACATCTCCCATTATCGTGAGTAGCCCCCTCATTGTAGTTATCAGCATCTGGGTTTGTACATCCATAAACAACAGGTGGAGGAAAAGCGCAGCTTCCGTTGTCAAAACTTGCCTTTGAGTCAAAATTTATCGCCCCCGGGTCCATACAACCCCCTATCGGACCTATCGGTTCTTCATCTTGAAAAAATTCTGTTAACATCCCGATGTCTGCTGCTCCGCTTCCAAAAAGCGTTATAATTAGAACGGTTAATATCGAGCCGATTTTTTGTCCTAACTTAGTTTCTCCTAACTTATCGCCCGCTTTACCAATGGTCTCAAAAAGACCTTCTTCTTCTCCATCCGGGCGATTGCCTGCGATGCCTAATGCTTCCCGTTCTTCATCGGAAATAACATTGATTGCACCGTAATCATCGCGAGTCATACATTTATCTTGGTGTTTTATATATAAAAAGATTGTGTTGGTTTTAGGTGTATATATTATATATGATTAACAAGGTATAGATATACTAAGCATTAGTTTTATATAGATTTAAGATATACTAAGTCTATGGCAGAAATACAAGACCCTGATAATGGGGTGTCTTTCACCGTCACAGTAGACGGAGATGGTGATAGAAATATAGATAATGATTGGGAACGCAGCGATATGCGATTAAGTCCCTCTAGAATAAATATGTTCCTCAAGTGCCCGAGGTCGTTTTATTACAGGTACATCGCAAAATTACCCGAGACGATGACGATTCATTTGTTTCGCGGTTCCCTTGTACATAATATACTCGAGGACCTGTTTAAGAAAAAATTTAAGTACGCAAATTACTGGAAATACGGGGCAGCCAAAGAATGGGTACAAGGTGAATTTAAGCGGGAATGGGATAAGTTAGTGGATACAAAACCGTGGATATTCAAGGATTACCCCGAACCACAGTTCCGTAAGGAAACGCTGGATATGCTAATTAACTATTGTGACCGTATTGAAAACAAATTACAAGAGATGCTAGATTGGAAAGTGTATAGGTCTAAAGACCAAGCATTCAAAAATCTCAGGCCCCTCGAAACTGAAATGCGGCTGCACAATAAAGATTTGCAGATAATGGGTATCATTGACGGAGTCACAAAAGACTTCGAAGGTAACATTTCTCTCATTGATTATAAGACGAGTAAGAGGTATGGACCTTGGCTCCCAGAGGACTACTACCGACAGCTTATTATATATGCGCTACTATATTATGAACATACAGGAATTGTCCCAAAATTTGCGGGGGTAGACTGGTTGCGATTTGACGAAACTTACTTTGTTAAGATTACCGATAACGAACTATCAGAGGCCCGCCAAGTGATTAAGGATATGCACACTGCTTTGATTGAGAAAGGTGAAAAAGAAGAAAACTTCGAAAAAATCGCTTCCAATCTTTGCAAGTGGTGTTCTTTTTACAAGAACCCCTGTGATGTTGACCTAAAAGTCTTAAGAAAGAAAAAGGTGAAAAAATGAATAATACAACAGCAGAAAACGGGACGACATTAGTCGAGACCGTAGATGAATCAGGTATCCTAGATACTCTGACAGATAGCCCCGAGCTTATGCTTTGCGCGGCAGTAATAGCAGCGCTCGCTGCTTATATCGCCTATACGCAGCCAGCAATTAGAGTTCTGGTTATGCCCTATGTGAATAAGTTCTTCAAAACACACGAGGCTAAGATAGATGCTTTACTAGAGAAAAATCTCTCCAAAGCACAAAAGGTAGCTTTCGAAAAGCTAGATGATACTCTGAAAGTTCAAGTAAAGAATGAAGTTCTAAGAAACGTCGTTCTTACCGCTTGGGACGAAAAAGACGATGAACTAAAAAATCTCGTCAAAGGAAAAGTTAAGTCTGCCCTCGATTCTACTAAGGAGTCCTAATGAACGACTTCGAAGTAAAAACCTTGTACGACCAAGTACAAGATTTAGAAGAACAAGTTCAACTTTTAGTCGAAGCTTTAATCGGAGACGATTCAAAGCCCGTTTCTACTAAGAAAGCCAAGAAATAGTTTGGCAAGTTGAGCACCCGGGGGGCAATATCTAGCTCCCCAATTTTTTCTCAGCCCCGTTTTTGGGATTCAAAATTTTAGTCGATTTGTTTAAAGGGGTGGGGGCCGGTCTTAAAAAAAAAATATGCTCGTTTAGAGGGGGGGTTATTCGCTATTATGATAATTATAATATAATGCGATTGCGAGAACTGAGTTTATACCGTGTGATAAACTCAATTCAAGAGTTATTAATTCAATTTCAAATACACTAACTAATGCATTATAGTTCGGTCTTAAGAAGCCGATAGATAGATAAACATTAAATGAATTATTTACAGACCTAAAAGTTTTTTCATTTCCGCATCTAAAGAGTTGGTAAATTCTGCTACTGCTATAGCTTTCTCTTCCGGTGTGGTTGCTTTGCTTACCGCACGCTTGAATGATGAAGCAGACTTCATACTTTCGGTCTGTGATGCAGGCATAAAACTTAATATTATGTTGGTTAATTCCTTTGGCGCTTTGTTCACTTTGAAAAACTGGTTTATACCTTTGATTATTGCACCTTGTGACCCCTTCTTTAAGGGGATACTTAGCGCAGTATGTAACTGTATTTTTCCAGATTCTGTATAGTGGATACAAGCCTTCGGGCTTTTGTCTTGTGTCATAATTATTATTCCTATTGTGTCCTTGTCTAACTAAGCACGTCAGGCTAGACTCTAGCGGACTGGTTTGGCTCTTACAAAGTGCGCTTTGTGGGGTTTGCGCAAGGGGCTTAAATTCTCTGTATTCAATCATTACCAGCTTAAGACAGTCGGGGACAGTATATACCGTTACCCTCACAAATTGAACCTATAATTAAGCCCTATATGAGCCCCCCAATAAAGCCCTTTTGGACATATAACGTAATAACGTTTAAGCGTATATAAAACGCCATTTGAGCAAACGGCCATATATCAATCTGAGCAGATAAAAAAAAAAGATATGAGCAAAGAAAAAAAAATCATTTGAGCGAACCGTATATACAGTATCTGAGCGGACGCATATACAAAGTTCTGAGCGCACGTGAGAAAACAACTATGAGCGCACGTGAGAAATCGAGTATAAGCGCACGTGAGAAAAGCGCTATACGCACAATGAGAAAAAAGGTTGGTTCGAAAGCTTTAAAGCTCATCCAACCCAAACTAAAACCAGTTTAAGTTCACTATGTGTGTTCGTATGAGAACATACTTCTAATAGAGAAAGTGCATATATTAAAAAAGAGATATAGACATAGCTATCGTTTCTTCTTTGTTTAAACTAAGATAATAATATATGTATATAATATATATACTATGTATAAGCGTAAAAGAGACTTAGTTAAGCTCAGAGTAGTTTTTAAATAGTTGCCAGACTCTGAATTATTCTATGTGCACAGTGACTGAGACAACCGTATGTTCGTATACAGTAGTTGATATGCTCAGTGCAGGGAGTAGCTAAATGAACGAAAAGAGAAACACAGTAGAAGCGCATAAACGCAAGATTCTACGCTATTTTCCACAGGCAAATATTGAGCAGATGGACGAAGTCCAAATAAGCGCAATAATGGCTGTGATTGAGCGTGGAGAAGAATCTGCTAAGCGCGATAAGATTGGTCGTTACGTTCTCTTCAAGAATCGAGTTCAGAGCATATACCTAAACAGGCATCGAGCAGACGCCCCAACTTATTCGAGCAATATAGATTGGTGTCGCGAGCAGAATGTTAGAATGGGTTTGTTCTGTCAAGAAAAAGGTATCGAGCTTATCGTGCCATTTCCAGACCCCGTAGAAAGTGGCTGGGAACGAACGCAAGCTCAGATGTCTGAACGCTTTGAAGAAGAATGGCGACTGCGCAGACAATATGATAAACATCTGCGCGATGGACTTGTCACGGCATCGAGCCTACGACATTTAAGGAATGCTTGGATGGAGGTGTGCGATTGAGCGAAGCAGAGAAAGAATCTGAGCCTATACTCGCCCCCGAAATTGTGCCTACCGTAAAGTGCGACCCGCTCGAATTGATATGTAAAATTGCGAGCATAGAGAAGCACGGCAACCGCGCAATTATGTTAAGCTATTTGAGCGAAGATGACCCGATTGTTCGAACAATCAAAGAGTTTGCATCTGCTTGGTTTGATGATGAGCGTGCGAACGAAATGTGGCACTGCACTCGAGCACTCGAAGAGTTCTTTGCGAGCATAGAGCAGAATAAAGATTTGCTCTTAAAAGATGTAGTCCTAAAGACGAAGCGATTGTATAAATCGAGCGGAGTGAGACCAATCGAAGGGCGCAATGAATATAACAAAGATATAAGCGCAGTGGACGGAAGTAAATATCTCAGACAAAGGTAAATAAATATGAACAAAGAAATAGAAATAGATGAGAGCGTAGTGTTTCAATTAGCTACGCTCCTAGACAAGCCAGAAAATAAGCACCTATGTATTGACCCGATACGTGTATACGTTAAAGTCGGTGAAGGACAAATGGAGAACAATTAAATGAGCGAAAGTAGATATTGTTTGAGCTGTAAAACGCAACCCCGTTGCGCAGTTCTACCTTATTGTATGGAGTGTTTAAATAAATGACACCAATGAGCGAAGTAAAGAAATTCTTAGCGGAATTAAAAGAAGAGCGTAAGAACGAATGTTACATTTGTCTTAAGCTCGAATGTATATGTGGAGAACAAAACAAAAACGAGAAATAAATATGAGCGATTGGAATAAATATTTGACGAGCATATTATTAAAGACTCAATCGAGCAGATAAAGGAGTTAAGAATCGAGCAAAAGATTTTAACTATGATTGAGCAAATTACATTTCTACAAATTACAAACAAAACAAAAGAGTGTCCAAAGGTGAGAAACGCAGTGAGAACGCAACTAATAATGAGAAACGAGCATACTGAGATTAAAAGGTGTGCGCAACGACATTATTATATAGTTCGTAGCCTATATGGACTAGCCGAAGGCTATAAACAACTGAGATTAATATGAGCACACCCTGTCAAATCTGTGAGCGAATCATTACCGGAGAAGGTGATGATACAGAAATATATTCGCTCGGAAGACTTGATGTGGTATGTTCAGATTGTCATTCATCACAAGCTAAATGTGCAGAATGTCGAACGCACTTTCAAGCAAGTGCTGGTTATTGCATATCAGGAACCGATATATGCTCAGTTTGTTATAACGGTGCTTCTACTTGCTATGAGTGTTCTGAGCGTATTTTAGCTCCTTCTCACTCAATACTAGATTCTACTACTGACCATTTATATTGTAACACTTGCGCAGATGAAACACCATCTTATGAGTGCGAACAGTGCGACGCTGAAATAAACGTTATAGAAACTTCAGAAAATAGCGGATATGATTACCTAGATGAGCGATTGTGTATGGAGTGTTACGAGCAAAAAATTAATACTGTTTGGATAGGAGACTTTACAGGGAATCGCTTAATTAATAAATCTACATTCGACGCAGCTTACCAAAAAATAGGCTCATATAGATACCGTAGTGCTGCGGACTCAGAGGATTTAACTGGTGCTCAGAAGGAGGATAATTTACACGCTCGTATGTATTATCGGGTATTCGATGAATATTATGAGAATTACGAGCATTTAGACCATAATAATTTAATCTTACGCAAAAGCGCCTTTGGATACGGACGGCGTGGATGGTATGAGAGCAAAATAGAAGTTAAAACACCGCTCGCAACTAAGATTACTCGTATGCTTGATTATTTAATTTGTGAGAGTGGTAACGATTTTTACCGTCCGCACAAAAAACTAGGTCGAATTCAACCTTTCCAAGAATTGTTTTCGAGCTTATGTCATTTCTACATTAGAAACAGATACTTTATGAAGGCTGAGCGCGAAAGGGTAGAGTATCGATATCCACTCGAAGAGATAACAGAATATAAGCAGTTGTGGACTGATGGATTGCGCGATTGTGAGAATGATGATGAACGTATGCAGAAGTTTCAGAAAATGAGCCAACAATATGGTGCTCCTTATGTTGATTTCTATGTTGACCATCTGAGCCGTGATGAATTGCGTAAATGTGTAATGACTCGTAAGCTTCCAGACGGACGCCCGTTAATTAAAACGGTCAATAAGATTATAAATACTATGGAAAAACAAATGAGGAATGATGATAGCTTAAAAGGGCCGTGGCAAGTGCTCGAATCATACAAAAAGAATGTCTGGGACGAATATTGCACTAATGGCACTACTGTAAATCTACCTGTGAGCATAGGTTTTGGTCCTAATGCTCATAACAAAGTTCAATCATTTAATGAACAGGTTGGTTCGTGCCAATCACAACAATATATCGAAGGGCTCGGATTTAATCATATATCTATGCAGTCTAATCCACATTTATTCTTACTTATCCATTCACCTACAAATCCCGAAACGATTATCGGTAGGAGCGTTATCAGATTCTGGTATGAGCACAGTGGTGCGTATAATTCAAACGGACTATCTGAAATTAATTACGATAAATTAATTGTGGCACCGAGCAGATTATATCTGAGCGAATACACACACGTCAAGCGAGATATATACAAAAGTATGTTTGATGTAGTGCGCGAATGGATAGATGTTAATGGCCAATACTTTAAAGGTGGTGAGAACGCAGAAATTGTGGCATATTGCCGAACTAAACACGATGACTATAGCGTAGCATCATACTTAAGAAATAGCATAGATGCAGGAGCTAATATGAGCCTTTCATCGGCCAAAGAAATGAACTTAGCAACTGAATTTTATTACCCTATCTGGATAGACAAACCAGACACTGACTCTTTATGGACATACTACAATGATGAATATCAAACGAGCCAACTGGCTCGAGTAGATAAGTCCGAAATAAGTAGCTTCGCGATACGGGAAACCTATGAAGGTTCTGTGCGCGTAGTGGAGAAACAAGAATGAGCAAAAAAGAAATAATCGTATACAGCGGTGAAGAGGAAGAAGAAATGTGCGAAAGCAAATTAATCGACGTCTCATCGAGGAAGAAAGGTATGAACGGTATAGATTTACTGCAAGAGATGTATGAGATATTCAGTCCGAGCGGAGCAGAACACGCAATGGCAACATATGTGAGTAACTGGTTGGCTGAGAATGAAATATCCCATAAGTTCGATAGCGCAGGAAATATCTATGCTAAAAACGCGATTCAAGGGAGCCGAAGAATTTTGGTGAACGCTCATATGGACACGGTAGCAGATGCACCCGCTGAGATAATACTCAAAAAGACAAAAGACGATGTCGTCATTTGCTCGAGTAATAATCAGGTTATAGGTGCAGACGACAAGAATGGCGTTTGGTCAGTCTTGAGGTTACTTGCTGACGAGTCTGTAAGAGTTCCTTTGAGCGCGTTGCTCTGTGTTAGTGAGGAAACTGGTTGTAATGGTTCGGAGTATGCAATGAAGCACCATTCAGATGAGTTTTCTGATAGTGTCTTTTGTATAACAATAGATAGGCGCGGTAACACGGATATAGTTGTGGAGAACTATGACATTAAGTTATGTTCAGACACAATGAAAGATACATTGAACGAATGGGGTAAACCATACGGACTATCGAGCGCAACTGGTTCGATTAGTGATGTGTCTAACATTGTAAGCGCATTAAATATTAATGGTATTAACTTATTCGCAGGTTACTACAACGCACATAGTGGTAATGAGTATACGTCTATGAAAGATTTAGCTAAATCGTATAAATTCCAATTAGAGCTTTTGCCCTTATTGCATAATTACTTTACAGCTAAACCAGATGCAATCGAATTTACAGATACTGCTAAAACCTACCACTCATATGGCGGATATGGAACACGCGCATATAATAACTGGGATTGGCAATATACTAAAGCTGTAAATAGCGAAGGACTAGTTACTTATCCGAACGCATCAGATTTAGAATTACCCGAAATAAAAGATGAGTTTTTGGACATTGTGGATGATATGGATTTGCTCGACCCGTCGTATAAAATATATGACGATGTGATGGATACCGAAATGAGCTTATCTAAGAGCAAGAAATCGCTTATATTAGCACAAGCTTGGTATATGATACCAGATGCGCTTGGTCGGCTCGCATATTATTTTACAGTTGAGCAGGGTATTGGTGGCGATGCGTGTATATCTATAAAAGAGATACGCGACTATGAACACAAAGCAATGAACGGAATAAATGACTATGATTCGCACGGAGGTGACAATTAATGACGCCAAAGTATGGAAGGCATAAGGGCGGTATGACTGTAAAGATATGCACCCACTGTAATATGCAAGGCACATTGAAGAAACGTGATGTAGGCACTAAGACTGAGCATTATTGGTGCTCGCAGTGTAAGGATGAGAAATGGCCTGATGAGATTAAACCATATACATATGGTATAGGAATATATGTGAACGCAAAGGGTGAAACTAAATACACACATCACAATTACCGTAATCAGCCTGAGAAAAAAGAGAAAAAGGTGCAACAATTACGCCTTGCTCGGAGAATAAAAGGTATGAGCAAACGAGATAATTACGTGCTCAGAAAATTAAGAGGTTATAATGCAAATAATAATAAAAGATAAAGTTCGAATGAAAAAGATAGCTAATGCTTGTTGGCGTTCGCGTGGCGAGATGTGGGGTAGTTTTCACTATGTCCCTGAAGGCCGAGAGTTTTTGAACGAAGTCGTTCGAAGTCCGTACATTGGTAATTATGATGACCCTGACGAAATAACTGCGCACAATACGGTTGTTGCTATTGCTCAACACGTATCAGGTGCAACGTGGATTCATCGTTCTACTGGTGAAGACGTAAGTAAACATAAAGACGTGCTCGCACGAATGCTGAGAATGTATCATACAGGTGATTTAACTGGTGACGCACTGTTTTACAAGACTACGAGCCAACAAAACCATATAGATGCTCAATATCCTATAACTTTTAAAGAAGATAGTGGGACAGAGTATTGGTTCATAACTGGTATGACTGATTGGTTCACAAAATTAAATGAGTTTTTAGATGGAGATATGAGCAGAAGTTATAATGTTGCGGACATACCTGCAAGTATTATGGTTGATAAATTAAGAGATATGAACTTAGCTGAATCAGATTTTATGCGCATATCGAAGAATGATTCGTCAAGACTTAAATTATGGTTACGAGCAAATTGGTTATCACTTATAAAGGACTCTTTAAACGATGATTTCCACAATCAATTTGCAGTTTATATGGGCGGACGCTTCGGTTATGCTATGTATAAAAAAGGCCGAGCTTATATGCACCAATATGGCACCCGTCAATTTAACCATATAGTGGATGTTCATCCGCGCAGAAATATAGTATTTAATAGAGACGCAAGAGCTAATTATCCTGTTCAGTTTAGGACATTAACTTATGACCCGATAGAAGGAATTGATGCTCACGAGGATAGAGATGGATTAGAGCGCTTACATCTTTATTTTAAAGGTAATATAATACCACAAGATTCGCCCATAGATAATAGTAGATAGGAGCAAAGTTCAGATGGATATATGGTGGGTTTTTGTTTCCCCACCGTGCATTCCTCTATTAAATTAGAGTTTATATCCACTCCTTAAATTGCTGAGCTTTGCTCCCTACAAATTGCTTATATAGAGTGACGACTGTATGAGCATAGAAACGCCCGTAGAGTGTGGTCACTGAGATATTAAATAGGGTTTTTGTCTTCCCTTTTCTCAGTCGGATGATTGCGGTATGATGAGCGGACCACTGCAGAATTCATTGCGCGTTTCTAACCTACAGCTGAGTATCATACATCCGTAGGGATGTATCTGTATAAACTGCTCAACAAGAGAAAATAAATATGAATGAAGAGAAAATAATGCATATACTTTGTGCTATGGCTATTTCCGAAGCTTTCAACGATAAAGTTGTGCAAGATAAAAGTCCAATAAGTCTACAGGGTGAGATAATCGATGAGAGCGGAGATATAGTCAACGCAGTAATTTACGATGATAGGCGCATTGACCCCTGCACTTTGCGCTATTACCAGTTGACTAATCAAGACGCTGAGGATTTGAAATAATGCGCAGAAGGCATATGTTAGCAGGCGGCACATCAAAACTCACTATATGTGGACACGAAACTACAGAACAAGAGCGTAGATTTATGAGAAATCACACACGAGCAAGAATAACGTGTCAACGTTGTTTAGTTATGATTGATGAGGACTAATAGATAAGTATATATACTTGTCTTAATATATCTATACCTTGTTAATCATATATAATATATGGGGTAACCGATTATGAGCGAAAAAATATCATCAGAAAAGAAGAAAGAAATGCTGGACGCAATATGCGGACCAGAGACTGAGTATCAAGGCGGATGGGATGAGAATCTTTTAGACGCCATTGAATTTAGTATATACACGATACGCGCTGAAGTGCACACATTAGAGAAATTGTTTTGGAGACTTAAACAAGATGCAAAGTAAGCTAAAGAAAGGAGTAGCAAGAATACCATATGAGAATTATGAACTGCCCCCAAGCTCCCAGCTTGGTGGGTCTTTTGTAGATTTTAATAAAGTTCTTAACCAAGAACCAGTTAAAATAATAAAAAGGAAAAAGAATGAGCAAAGAAGAGAGAAAGAAAGAAGAACAGCTAGCAGAGCAACTGTCCGAACTAGAAGACGAATACGACGACTTATTGGACAAGATTGCTGAGACCTATCAAGAATCACTTGATTGGATAGAAGAGAATGTTAATGAAGCATTACGAGGAATGATGAATGCATCTATGTATGAGGATTTCCGCGACGGTCTTTCTACTATGGAAGATGTCGTAGCAGAGATAAATAGTTTAATCATAATACGTAATAACAACGGAGCAGACCTTGACCACTTAGAGTCACTCGAAGGTAAAATCGATGAGCTTAGGAAGAAAGTATGAACTGTCCAAAGTGTAATGAACCTGTAAAGTTCGATGCAGGTGATAGTTATTTAGGCGTAGCACCAGCATTATATTGTGGTGAATGTATGATATGGGCAACGTGCATTATTGGCGGATGGACTGACGGAGTAAACCAATGAAGATAGAGCGTAAACTTAAGTTCGCTACATTCACATACGATGAAGAAGATAAGAGCGTAGTAATTGAGACACGCTCTACAGAAGAGCCTGTGATGGGATATGTAGAGACTGAAGAGGAGTATGCTAAAAGAGTAGCTGAATACAAACCACCGATAAGCGGGAGAATACACCTTAACCAAGTGTATTCATTTGCTCTATTAAGATTTGTTATTAGGATAGCACAGAGAAATTGGTTTAGGAAAGTAAAATAATGAGTAAATGTGAATGGTGTTCTGATAAAAGAGCAACGAAGGTAATAAGAGGGGAGCATATTTGTGGACCCTGTAACACTGAATGGCATAAAGATTCGGCTTCTAGTGGTGGTTGGTTTGATTAGTGAGAAGTGTGAACAATGAAATGCGCAGATTGTGACGAAGAAGTAAGAGGCTATAGAATTACCGTTAGTCAGGGCTACAGAGTGTCAACTGCACATCAGAAAATAGATGCAGACTATGAGCCACACATCCGTGACATCATCCCCGTATGGAATAAATACAACTGTCCACACTGTAATTGTGCAGATGTTCAGACAGGTGAACAATGAGCAGTTATATGTGTTCAGATTGTGGTGAGAGAGTAGACGAAGAGAACGCAACACCAGAGGGTAAGTGCGGTTGGTGCAAGAGCTATGAATAAATGCGGTCATTGTTCCGAGCAGGTTGAAACCCTAAATATGTATTGTGATGATTGCACGTGGGAATTTTCCGCTCGAAGAAATTGGTATAACCGAGATTTGACTAAAGAAGAATGGAAGAGGTATAGATGAGCCCTGAAGGATGGTTTTTAGTTTTATACGCAGTAGCTTGTGTGCTCTCTTATTGGTGGTATAAATGATTAAAGCAGGAACCTCACGAACCGAGTGCACTGTATGTAAAAGAATACATCATCTTTTTATTCACTGCGAGCTATGTATGTGTGTGGAGTGTTTACGTTGAGTATAGATAAGAGAGCGTTGAGACGTCTACTAAGACAACACTATGGTAAACGCCGTCCAAACGCAGATGAGATACTTGCTGTAATGAAAAAATATAAACTAAGAGACTCTAAGAAAACGAGTGGTAAGAAGAAATGACAAAACCAAAAAACATCAAATATAAAAATGGTATGTCCTTTTCTTGTGGACCTCCTATACGAGCTGGTGCTTATGAAAAGTGGAACTGGTGTAAACTCTGCGCTGGTATCTATGAGAAAAATATACTCAGATGTCCTAACTGTAATCAAATGATGAGACTTTCTGCTAAAAGTAAAAAGAATAATATCACTAAAGCGGAGAGATTTAAAAATAGAATAGAAGTAATACGAAAGTGTTCAAAACGGTAGTTATATATATGCTCATCCACTTCTACGTTCAGTGGATATTGTGGATACTGGTAAAAAATTCGAAAACGAAATCAGACAATCGCTCAAAAAGGTGAAATGTTTTTGGTTCCGTATTCAAGATACTAATGACGTATCCAGATTTGTAGATAAAGCTATTGCTGAGAAGCAACCCGCTGACTTTATGGCGGTGTATAAAGGCACACCTATTTTAATTGAATGCAAAACAACTCGGAGAAAAATATCTTTTCCTTTGTTTTATGGTAAGTCTGCAAGCATACCTCGCCATCAAATAGATTATGCCCTTGAGAATGAGAAAAACGGGGGGCGCTCATTTTTCCTTTTGAGAAAAGATGAAGCGCGCAACAAGAGAGTGTGGGCTGTGACTCCACAAGCAGTGAGAGATATGTATAAAACAGCTAAAAGAAAGTCCATAAAATGGGAAGACATTGAGAAAAGTAAACATTCTTTTGAGCTCGAGAGAATATCAAATCCCGTGAGATGGAATCTGAGAAAACTTTGGGAAGAAGTTTTATAAAGGCGTCCGGTCTCCTAACTGGGAGAGGTCCGAAAGTGTGCTACAATTCTGGATGTAGCCGTTAACGAACCAAGTGTAGGAAGTCTAGTGTGGTCATTATACCAACTTATTTACACGTCAAGCCGTTCTCTTTCATTCATTACCGAATGGGTATCTGCTCGGATACCAAAGTAGGACCTCTCACTTAGGAAAAAATGACAGACATACTGAAAAAATTCATAGACGCATTCGATACAGAAAATGATATGATAAACATTGATAGTATTTTAGATATTGACAATGACCGACAGACCTATGAAAAATGGATTCAATTATTTAATAGTATTACTCCATTCAATATCAAACAAGCATTAAGATTAATTGATTCATCATTTAAAATGAGTAAAAGAGATTGTGTTATTTTGCTTGCTTATGTGAAGTACTTTGAGCAAAAGTTATCACATTTAAAGGACGGAATAAAACAACAAGGCGCTCTTTTTGGTGAACATAAAGTAAGTCCTGATGATTTTGATGATAGTCTAGGTGAGGGAAATTATTATGCGTGAGTACATTGCACATAAAGAATTATTAGAAAGGCTCAAGACTATTAAAGAAGTGCTCAAAGAGAATGAGAACGCAGCCACACCTGATTTAATAGATGCTATTGATTCAGTAATGGAAGTATTCAAACCAGCTAAAGGTGTTATGGAATCCATTGATAAAATATTTCAACAGATGTTGGAGGGTAAATAATGGTAACCTCAATCACTGAAGGCATACAAATGGTAGGTATTCTGCTCAGATATATGAAAAAAGAAGAGGCTTTAAAAATGTTGAATGATATGGACTTTGAAATAGCTGAGTTTACCGACAACGAATCTTTAAAAAGAAGCATAAAAATGGTGAGAGATTATTTAAAATGAAACAAAAACAATTTGAGAATATTTGGGCTAAGAATAGTCGAATGAAATGTAGATTACAAGATTGGGTGAAAGTAAGAGGTTTAGAGCCTTCTTATGATATTTGTAGGGACTATTGGATGGGTAAAATCAAATCCTATTTAAATCCATACACAGGAAATGTAGAGCACCTTAATTCAAGAATAGAAATGAAACAAATAAATAGATTAAAAAGAGGTGATAATAATGGAAAATCAAAACACATTTCGGGACAGGATAGACAGAAGAACCGAAGATTTAGGAACTAATTGGTGGCCTTTTGTTGAAAACATTAAAGATGTTCTTGCAAGAATGAATGAAATGGAACAGATAGTTATAGATTTAGAAAACAGGATAGGAGAAGCATACGGATTGAGTAAATCAATATGCAAATCTTTAAATAAGCTTGGATTCTATGACAAAGAACATAAGCTCATATGGGCGAATGTAAAAAAAATGAAAGAGGTTCTAAAAGATGAAGAACAAATGGACGGAAACGGAAAAACAGAGAATGGATGAGATAGAAGGAGTCGAGCAAGGTGCTCAGGCCAGACGCTTTATGGAAGCAAGCGTAGAAAATGCATATCTAAGAGCTGAAAACAAGCACATTTTTAGATTAGGTGTGATGCAGATAGAAGTTTTGCCAGTTGGCGCAAGCACTGTATCCGAACTGTTTGAAGAGTTTGGTAAGTTTGCGCGATTACTCAAAGAATTGCACGGAGATAAACATCTCAAAGCAACTTTTGATATGGGCGAGCAACAATCAAACGGAGCAGTTGAGGAAATGTTTCAGTGATGTATCAAAGACATCCAACATACCCCACAATGATAACTATATTTAAAAAAGAAGAGCGCGTTGGTAGTTTTTGTATAGGCCCAGAAGGAATAAAATGCTTAGTGTCTTTCTTAAATAAAGAAGGGTATGAAGTGAAAAATAATATGAATGTAATACTAACTGGTGAATAGTGCGCGGTTTTAGAGAAGACGCAGTATTAGGTAAGTGCACATTTTGTGGACATAAAGTAACAGAAGGAGCCAAAGATTGGGCGGACCGTAGTTCGCGCATAACTTATGGTAGATGGGTGTGTGGTAGTTGTTTAATAGGTATGAAAGATGCTGTAGACCTTGCCGTAAATAATAAAGAAAGTATGCCTGATAGTAATGAATTAGTAAACGAAGCGCTGGAAGGAAGCGGTCTTAGAGTAAATCCCGAAACTGGTAAACTAGAAATAGTAGAGGATAATAAGTCTTCGCCCGCTAGACTAGATGCACTTAAAAAACAAAGGAAAGATGTATGAAAACTTATATATATCACTACGGTATGCGAAATGAGAGGTATAACTATGCCACAATACAACAATCAGAAAAGTGAACTGGACTTGATGTGCGGAATGTTCCGTAACGAAAGTAAAAATGGAGAGGTCTATTACAATGGTAAAGACCAGAATACAGGCGAGGAATTCGTTATGTTTAAGAACTCTTATTATGAAGAGGGTGACAACAAACCATATTTCCGTTTGATGAGAAAGGCCAAATCAGGCGCTGACGCACCACCAGCTAAAAAATAGTTGGAAGACTAGATAAGTGAGTCGGTATAGCGATTGGATTAAATCGCCCAAAAGCGCGAGAGTTTGGTTAGAGAACTCTATGAACGCTCTAGGGCAGTTTGCATTTGTTAATCCATTACATAGAGTGAAACACTGGCACAGTGGCAAAAGGATGATGGTTGATTGCTGGGAAGAAAGGGGCAATGAATGTTTCTTGTGTAAAAAAGGATTTCCTCAAGCTCACCGATATACTTACGGATTATACTGTGGACGAACCGACGATAACGTTTATTATTTTGATGCTAATCTTAGCACTCATTCCCATTATCAGAGAATTTTTAGTTCTTATTTTGATGATAACATTAATCCTTGTGACCTCGTTTTTAAGTTCTCGAGAGGAACCATAACAACACCAGCAGGGATAAAAACAAAAGGATATGATATTGTAAAGACAGATGAAAAGATGTTTGTTACAGAAGTATTGAGACCATCAATGAGTGAACATTTTCAGAATAGAGTTAAAGATTTTAGATGGGTTGTACCAGAGGAAGTAGTTATAAAGTTACTAGATTATGATGGTAAACCGATTGCATCATTGATAGATTTCTTTTTACTAATTAAAGAAAAAGCACCGTCAGTATCTGATAAAGATGCTAAAACGTATGCGGTGCGTTTGTTAGAGAACAACGTTATAGAGTTAAGAAATGCTAAGGAGTATAGACATTGAGCCAATTTGAATTAAAAGACTTAGTTAGATACTTCCACAACGTGCGTAATGAAAGAGGGGAATTAGTTCCTATTATAGGTGAGGATAAGTTGGCTGTTACAGCCGCACTATCTTATCTTCTTGAGGACACAAACTTTTTGATTAATGCTTACAGTGGAACAGAAAAGACCGTCATTATGAATGCGGTGTTTGGGTTACTAGAAGGAACAGGTATAACCTATCAAGTTATTGAACAGCTATCTGATACTGCACTATGGTACGATATGGATAGTTTAAACAGTGCTCGTTTTGTGGCTATACCCGAAGCTCAGAAATGTCCAGAGAATATAATCGAAATATTAAAAACGTGGGCTGACGACAGACCTGCTATTCGTAAAAGAACGGATGTAACCATAGGTGATATACGACAACAGACTCTGTATCCCAAGTTTGTTTTTATGTGTAAAGCGGTAGAGAATAAAAAAGGAGATGCCTTTCTCGATGCTGAGTTAGAGCGTAGGTATATGGTGACACACACCAATCCTACAGTGAGCCAAACAGAAACTGTATTAAAATACAAATTAAATCAAGCTGCTTCACCTCAACAAGATTTACAAACTATGGACGATGATGAAATAGCTGGGCTTAAGAATCACATCCGTGATTGTATTATAGCAAGAGATGATTCGAGCGCAACAAAGATTAGAAATCCGTGTGCTCCGTTCTTGTTTGATGTGATACCGACACTCTTTCCTATTGCTCGAAGTAAAGTTCATTACTTCCTTAAATTAATAAATGCTGTCGCTCGTTTCTACCCTGACGAAATCCTTACTCTAGAAAAAGGGGGAGTAAAGTACGGCTTAGTCACTCCAAAACATAATTGGTTGGCAGTTCAGATATATATTGATGCATTCGTTACAGAATGTTTACAGATGCCTTCTCACGGTACAGACATACTACATCTTATACCAGATTCAGAACTGGATAACTTTGGTATGGTCACTGGAGAGACGGTAAAAATGACCAAGAACCAGATACAACAAGCCGCTCGAAGTGCGGGGCTACCCTTCGCATTAAAGAATATTAATCCTTTGCTTGCATCATTACAGATGCTAGGGTTCTTAGAAATGGAAGACGATAACGGCAAGAAGCTTTACTTTAAATCAGCACTTATAAAGGAACCTAAAACAAAGATTGATTGGGTACAACTACTTGCAAGCACAGAGAAGTTTATGTATGAGACGTGGCCGAAAGATGTAGCTGATGAATATGTAACACGATTCTGTCGTAATGTGGAAGTGGAAAATCCCTTTACGCAAGAGAAGGTTACGCTCGGTACAGACTATAGACCAGCTGTAACAGAAGAAGAAAAGGAGGTCGATGACTATGCGAACTGGCTCGAATAATATAAAAATTAAACTGCCCTACAAACCTCGCGGTGAATTAATGGCGGTAGTAAAGGAAATATCAGGTGGGTCTCGTCTGATTGCTATGTGCGAAGATAATATAGGACGTATGGTTCGTATCGGCGGCAGATTAAAAAAGAAAATGTGGACCCGAGTGAATGATTTTATAATTGTAAAAAAATGGGAGATTCAAGGAGATGAGAAGTCTGATTTAGTTTATCGTTATACAAAGACTGAAGTAGAAAGTCTGCGCAGAAAAGGTTTAATACCAGAGGTCATTGACAGAGTATGAGTTCATCACTAGAAGAAAATCGTAAGCGCTGGATTCGTGATTTAGGTGCGTGTTTACAATGGCATAAAGATAAAGCAGTAAGCACAAAGCCAGTAATAATAGGACAAGAGCGTAGCGATGAGAACATTCTTCACAATATATTTTACAATGCGGTATTGGATGCTCTTATACTAGTCGAGAATTTACCAGCGGTTGGTGATGAAGATGTAGATTTACCTAATTTAGTTATCGAGGAGGAAGATGAAGATACCTCTGATAGCTGAAGCAAGTCATAAAACAGTTAATAGACAGACAGGCGACCAGAATATAATAATGTGGAGTCGTGGTGACAAACTAATTATTAAATCACCCCGAGAACATTGCTATTATTTACCTGAACAAGATAAAAAATATAGAGTTTTAGGTAAAGAGAAGCCTAGATACTATAAGAAGTACCCCGTTAACAATATTGGAGAACTTGGTATAGACCGTATACCACACAACGCAGTGTTAGATGGTGTCTCTCGTAATGAGATTGAAAGAATATGTATTGAGCACCCTGAATTCTTTGGTAAATTTTCCACTCCTAATTTAAAGAGTATGTGTTTTGATATAGAAACCTACTCCCCAGATAGTACATTCCCTTTCGGAGAAGCTTATCCCGTGGTATCCATAGGAGTAAAGACAGACGATGGTAAACATAAAGTATTTTTTTGGGACGAGGACAAGAATGATGCACCTTGTATACAGGGGTTCTTAGACTATATAGTTGAATATGACCCTGACATTATTTATGGTTATAATAATATCTATTATGATATACCTCAGATAGAGTTTCGAGCTAAGAAACACGGTATTGATATCGAACCTTACTTCAACAGAGAGTTTAGAAAGACTGAACTCAAACAAAATTTAACATTAAAGAAGAACACAATGGAGTGTTGGGGTAGAATTATAGTTGATGTAATGAATTTTACACGGCGTGATTATGCGTTATCAGGAATGGAAAAGAGCCTTAAAAGCGTAGCAAGATTTTATGGGCAAGACCCTATTGAATTAGATTGGGCAGGTAAAAGTCTTTTAGATTATACTTACGAAGAAATATACAAGTATGTTATTAGTGATGTTGACGTTACTAAACATTTGTTTGACCATTACTTTCCTCAACAATTATTTATTGCTGAGTTGTTAAAGGTACCATTGGCTAGTTTATTGAATGGCTCAGATGCTTTTATGACTAAAGTATTACAAGGTCGTTCTTTACACAGAGAAGGTATACTAACTCTTGATAAAAATAAAGATAGACACGAGCACACTAGTTTCCAAGCTGCTCACATTGATTTATATAAACCCGGTTTTCATAAGGAAAACTATAAAGTAGATTTCAAATCTATGTATCCAAGCATAGCAATGGCTCTAAATTTGGGTCCTGATACAACCCGTATTATTGGCTATGAAGAATATAATATCAAAGACTTTGGGTGTAGGAAAGGTCATTTACAATCGGAAGAAGAAATGATTTTAGTAATTCCAGACAAAATCATAGAGAAAAATGTTATTATTCAAATAGACCAGAGCAAAAAATCTGGTTTATATACTATGTGTAAGCAATTTAAAGAGATGAGAGAACCATATAAAAGACAGAACACTCACGAAGGTAAGAGTGCTTCTAATGCGTTGAAGATAATGGTCAATACATTCTATGGAGCTAACACTAATCCTTATATGTCTTATGGTGACTTATCAGTAGGTATAGCCATTACAGGAGTCGCTCGGTGGCTAATAATGGGAGCACGAAAGACTATAGAGATGAGTGCAGGCGATATTGTAGTTTACATACATACAGATGGTGTTAATACAAACGCTGATGTAGATGTAGATTTTGTGAATCATACATTACAGAAAGCTACTAAAGATGTATTCCCTGCTTCAGAACCAGAATGGATAGAAGTAGAGAAGGATGTTTTCAAAGAAGGATTCTGGGTGCAGATAGGCAACTATGTATTACGAAAAGAAGATGGAACCCTTGTAAAACACGGCTCAACTTTTAAATCTAAGAGCAGGTCTCGATTTTATAGGAAAGTGTTAGATAAGATTATAGATGCTCGGATTGATAATGTAGTTACGCAAGAATTTATTAATGATTTATATAAATTTGAAAATTATGTATTGGAAGACTTCGTTCAGATGCGTACAATGAATAGAGAATTGAATGAATATAAAACAGAGAACGATTTAGTTATGCAATTGGTTAGAGAGGCAATGAAGATTAATATGAAACTAGCACCGGGGACCCAATTTAGTTTCTATAAAACAAATGCTGGTTATAAACTAATGGAGCAAGTAGAACACCTTGATGAGATAGATATCAAATATCATTGGGATATGATAAGTAATCTCTTGAAAAAGTTTGGGTTAACTCATTATGTTCGAAAGAAAGCACCGCTTACAGTTAAGGATAGGAAGCAACGGATGTTGTTAGATTTTATATGAAAGAAGTAGAAGCAATATCAGTATGTCGAGATTGTAGTTGTGTTATGTTTAAGAAAACAATTCATTACCATAGTCAAGCAGTAGAAGGATGGACTTGTTCTGAATGTCACACAACGAGGTGGAATGATGGTTTGTAAGTTATGCAAATGGAATCTACATCCTCCTTACGTAAGATATAGAGATGCAGAAGGAAACCCTTACTGCCAACAATGTTACGTAATTATAGGAGGGAGGATATAATGGCAATGTTTCGAACAAAAAATGAAGAGAGATTAAACCTCCCTAAAGAGGCTCGAGAAGAAACCACCAAAGAATGGGTGGAAGACCACTCCACCGGCAGAATAGATGACGTGTCGTGGATAGCAAGATATGAATATGAAGCTTCTTTATTAGCTCCTCTTTGCAAAGATAATTCATTTAGCAAAGTATTAGAATTAGGAGCAGGTGCAGGTAAGCTTGGTGACATAACAACTTTTAAATTTTTAGGATATAACGACGATTTTGAATGGACTAATGTTGATACTAAAGAAGCTAAGATTCTGTTTGAAAAAAATCACTTTGATGGTAAGTTTTTGGTCAAAGATTTGATGGATAGCTTTGATGTATCAGAAGATTACGAAAAAGATTATGATTTAATTGTAGCCAATGATTTTCTAGAACATATAGCCAATCCTAGCAGTGTGTTAGACAACGCTCATAAAATTACGAAAGATACTGCAAAAATCTTTATTAGCGTCCCGAATTGGAGGATGAACCACACATTCATATATCGAGGATTGTTTGATTATGATAACTGGATTTATACAATGTGGATACACGGCTGGGTAGTTGAAGAAGTACACCCTTCAATTTTAATGTGTGATTACCATCCGCCCCTCTCATCTGAAACCCATCTACCGGAAAAATGGATTCAAAGTTGGAATTGGTATTTTGTAGGAAGAAAAAGAAGAGACGATGAAACTACATTTCTAGAAGGGGGGATAATATGAGCGAACAAGAAACAAAATGTTTATACTGTGAAAAGAAAGGAATAATATCTAAGTCATTTAAAAATTATGTATGTGATGAATGTTATCATAAGAATCAAGTAAAGAAAAGTTTATACCTACTAAGGTCCCAAATAGATGCGGTCCTTGAAGATATGACTACTGATGTTGATAAAACATTGTGGATTTGTAAAGAGTGTGATAAAAGTACATATGAAACGGAGTATGATTATCTAGCAGCAAGGGATATGCATTTAGAATGTGCTCTTAACAAAGAAATGGCTGTACTTAAAAAAGAAATGATTGAACAACGAGGAATGACAAAGGAATGACATTAACAGAGTGGGTTTTATTTTTTACAGTAGTAGATGGACCAGTAATAGCTGTATTATATATGATATGGAATAGGTTTAAAAAATGAGTTGCGTTAGATGTAGGAGATGGAACTGTCCTTGTAATGAGGGAGCTAAACAAAGAAATTCAGATATAATGAACATTCTACTAAAATACAGAGGAACAAAATTATGAGTGATGATAACTTTAATAGATTAATGGACACTATGGCTGGTATGATGTTTGGAATAGGCTTTGGTATGATAATAGGAGTATATTTTTTATGAACGATGATAGATATATAACTGAAGAATATAATGGTGGTATAAGGATTACTATGAAAGTATATAAAGAATGGGTAGCAGAAAATGGACAACCCGAAGTATTTCACAAGACAGACAACGAAGGATTTAAAAGTCCTTTAGCGATAAGGGGAAAAACTAAATATGATAGCTAGATTAAGAGAATTATGGCATAGGCCGCGAGATATAGAAGAGGCATAAATTATACTTCTAATTGGGTCTTTTTTAACATTATGGATGTTGATGATAATATGGTAATTAAAAAACAGTACGTAAATGTAAAGAAAGACTACGATTGGGGTCTTGCTAAAGAACCTATAGTTATGGAACAGCTGAGTAAAATATATCCAGAAAGACCTGAGTTTAAAAAACTAGGTAAGTATGACCATTTCGATTATTGTTCGTGGGACATTGAATCAAACATCTTTGTGGAAATAAAATCAAGGCGCAACGCTCACGATGCATACCCTGATACGATAGTTCCTTCAGTTAAAATACGCAAAGCATTAAGACTGGTTGGGCTCGGTCACACAGCTTTGTTTGTTATTAATTTTACAGACGGTATATACTATGTAGATTTTGAAAAGGCTACGATGCGTTTCGGATATAATGCACGGAGAGATAGGGGTGCCGTTGAGTTGAGTCATTACGCATTTATTCCAATGACTGAGTTTAAGCGCTTAGAATAGTTTTAAATAGAGATACGTTCTTTTTAATGTTGCCCTATGGGAATGATGAAATGGAAGAAAACGAAATCACATTAACGCAATATTACAAGAATGAAGAAGTAAAGATTGTGTGGAAAGAGGAAGGTCGGACCAAGTTAGGTCGCGGCAAAATCATAAAAGATGACGATGTTTTTATTTATCTAAAAGGTTCGAAAGGATTATTAGTTGTAAATAGAACAGAAGTTATTGCAATAAAAGGAAGTAAACAACAATGAAGAAACTAAGAATTCTCGTAGTCAGCGATTCACCTTGGGCCCCTACTGGGTTTGGAACGAACACTCGCTGTGTGGCTAGTATATTTGCGGCAGAAGGTCATACTGTGGCCTATGCAGGGTGTCAGAACCCTAAACACGACCCTAATTGGGAGACACCGTGGCCATTAGGTCAAACAGAAAAGAAAGTAAGTTTTGAATTACTACTTTTTATGTTTCCGGGACAAGAAAAGTTCGGTGAAAAATCCTTTCCACAGTGGATAGAACAATTTAAACCAGACCTTGTCTTTACTCATTTAGATATTCAGATGTTTGCATATATGACTGATGCTAAGATACCTACTGGATGTAATTTACCTTTAGTAGATGAGCAAGGCGGTAGATTGAATATGAAACAAATGCAAAAGTTAGCTAAACAAGCTTACAGAATATCCAGTAAGCCTAGATTTAAACTCGGGTCGATAATTCCTATCGATGGTCAACCGTCTATTCCTAATTGGATGGCAACTCTTAAACACGTAGATTATCCAGTAGCAATGGCAGAGTATGGTAGAACAGTAATGGAAGAAGACTTTGCGAATTGGGGTACAGACATTACTACTATACCACACGGTGTGGATTGTGATTTCTTTAAACCCAAAGATATGCCTAAACCAAACCCTGATACATTTATTATTGGTTGCGTAGCGCGTAATCAACACAGAAAAAACATCCCTCGTCTAATAAGAGCATTCAAACTCTTCGTAGAAAGCAATGACTTAGGGCCAGAAGATGCTAAATTATTGTTACATATGGATTGGAATGACCATATGGGGTGGAACATAGAATATATGACTAGCGAATACGTTTACGACATTCGAGAGTACTTACTGCCCCCAACTATGGGTAATTTAGAACAAGGGGAAAACCCTGACGATGAAGCAATGGTAGGAATATATAATTTAATGGATGTTCACGCATTACCAACTGGTGGAGAAGGGTTTGGTATACCAACTGTAGAAGCAATGGCTTGTGGTGTCCCGAATGTTATATGTAATTACACTACTAGTTATGAATTAGTTGGTGCAGATAAACCAGAATGTCCACCTGAAATGCTTAAACCACACGGGGAAGATGGAGATACTAATCTCATACAAACTAATCGTGGGTTTTTAGTGCCATACAAAGACTTGATGTGGGATACTCCTATTCGAGCAGCTCCACAAAGGGCTTTATGGGACGAAGAAGAAGCAGCTAAAGCATTCACTACTTATTATAAGAATCGTGATTTATTAAAAGAGCACGGAAAGAATGCAAGAGCACACGCACTAAAGTATTACGACTGGAAACCAGTAGGTAAGAAATGGTTAGAGTGGATACAGAAGGTATCTAGATGAATTGGTTAGGCCACTTAGATGTGATGGTATTTGTTATCGTCTTTTATCCTGTGGCAGTAGAATATTTAGTGTGGCGTTTAGGTAACGCCGTCCTGATAGAGATAGAGGAAGTAAAATGAAAATCTTAGATGTTGGTTGTGGTCCGGGTATTTATGTTGATGAATTAAATAAACACGAGGATGTATCTGCAACGGGAATAGATATAGACTCTCATCTTCCTAAAAAAGATACACTCCACCGCATAGATATATTTAGTAGTGATTTTTCTAAGTATATTGGCTACGATATTAGTCTTTGTTTTGAAGTAGGCGAACATTTACCTAAAGATAAGGCAGAAGAATTTGTTAGGCGCGTTTGCCAAACAGCTCCTGTGATTTATTTCAGTGCCGCTCAACCTCAACAAGATGGATATGGACATATCAATCTTCAGCCTTTAGAATATTGGATTGCATTATTTAATAGATGTAATTATATATTAGATGAAACAGAAACTCATAAATTTAAAACATTTCTTAAAGAAGGCTATCATATGGGTTGGATGCGTAATAATACATTAGTATTCAAAAATTATGGTAGTATGTATTTTGAACAAATAAGAGAAGAAGAACTACCAGCAGCTACTCGCGTAGCGGAATATTTTGCTAAGGTGCGTGTATGAATTTAGTCTTTGAAATGGAAGGTGTTATTAGTCACTCTAATAAACCTTTAGCTAACGTTGTAGAATTTATGCAATGGTTAACTAGAAAAGGCCATCATATAACTATATGGTCTAATGAAACTAACACACTGGAACATAAGATGGATACAGAAAGTTGGTTAAAAATTGAACAAGTGCCTTATGATAGGTTGTTGTTTGATAAACCAGAGAACCCTGTGTTTGTTACCGACACACCTCCCAATGCTAAATATTTCAAAACATTTGGAGACAACTCTATAATAGCCACTCTCTTTGAAGAGTGGGTAGAGGATATTAAATGTTAGGCGAAAATGGACCGTTAATGAAAGTAAAGTGGCTTGATGCTACTAATGAAAGGGGTATCAGAAAGATTAATCTTGATGACCCTAGTGAACACCTATGCTATTGTGAAACCGTAGGGGAAGTAGTAGCACAAGATGAAAGAGCAGTAGTGATAGTTTATCATTATACTGACTTAGATGGGGTAGACTTAATAGCAATCCCTATGTCTTGGGTGGTTGAAATGGAGGAGTTGTGTTTAGAGAGTTCGGAACACCAGCCAGAATAGCTACATTCTCTTCTCAAGAAGAGGGTCAAGATTTAGTATTTAAATACATAGGTTCTACTAATTGTTATGTGAGTGTATATGCATTTAGAAATAAAACAGAAGCTAACAAAACTGACTATGATAGTGCAGTTATTGAGACCATTTGGTTTGACTTTGATGATGACAACGATGTCTCCAATTGTTTAGAAGATGTTCGTAAGTTATACAAAGAATATTGTTTACCTAATAATCTCATTCCTCGTATCTTTTACACAGGTGGTAGAGGCTTTCAATTAAACATAGACTTTGAAGAACTACCATTACCCGATAGATTAAAAAGAAAGGTAATCAGAAATTATATAATGTTTATTAAAGACAAATATAAGTTGAAATCTTTAGACGAA